>Ga0209336_10001361_pt1 | contig 11933 bp, 12 predicted proteins | sample LinPmetageLP32_FD_184042 | JGI IMG/M metagenome (GOLD analysis project Ga0209336, IMG submission 184042) | Marine viral communities from the Pacific Ocean - LP-32 (SPAdes) (version 2) | ecosystem: Environmental > Aquatic > Marine > Oceanic | place: Pacific Ocean | collected 2009-08-23 | reverse complement strand
ATCCGCACCAGTTCAACCAACAGTAGACGATAAGCAAGCACGCTTACAACGATTAATTAAAGCCGCACAAGATAGAATAGCAGGACAAGGTGGATCTGTTCCAATCTCACCACCATCATCAAATACACCATCAACTCCACCACCAGGATTACAGAAATTTAGTGTACCAAAAGGGACTATTACATTAGACGTTCAAGCACCGAAAGGGTGGGGTGAATTATATAATTTATATACTATGTATTCAAGAGCAACAGAACAACAAACATTAAATAATCAGTTAATAAAAGGTGTATTCCATATTCCACTACAAGAATATAATAGTTTAATGGATAGCAGAAATCAGTTTGTAGCAAAATATAATACATATTTAGGTAATTTAACACCAGCAGAAAGAGCGTATTTAGAAGATTCAAATAATATTAATATTCATAGGTTACATACTGAAATGCTAAATAATACAAAATTAGAACCAGCTGAACTAGCAAAAATATTATTTAAAGAAAGTAAAATACCATTTACCGAAATAACAGAAGGAAACGCTGAACCGATGATAGAAATGAAAATAGATGCTGGTGGAGAAAAAATATTTAAAAAAGATGAAGATAAAAAACAATACAAAAAATATGAAAATGTTTATACACAATCTACTATGGATTTAATAAATATTCAAACATCGATAAAACAAGACCCTTCACCACAAAATTTAAAAAAACAAGCAAATAAAGTTGAACGAATAAATTCGAATATAAGTAATGCATATGAATTTTTAGATGGTATTGTAAAGGTAGCAGTTACACGTGAGAATAGCAAATTTTTACAAAGAATTAATCAATCACGCCAACAAATAGCAAATTTACAAACACAACAACCATTAGTGAATCCTAATAATCCAATAGCACCTGAACCATTACAACCAGTTCCATTAGAACCGGAAGCAGGTCAACAAGCAGAACCAAAAATGCGTTTATCAAAAGCAAGATCATTATTGAAAAAATATTATAATAAACCAAATCCAAGTTTTACGAATACTATACAAGAAGCAGTTAAAGTAGCGTTAAGTGACCTAATATTAGCAAAATTAATAGCAACAAAAAATAATGATACACGAAGACAAGCATTAAAAGATGAAATTAGAAAAGCAGGTATAGTTTAATATCTAATATAAGATAAACTATTTAAAAGTAATCTCTTATATATATTTATAATGGAAGTTGTAGCAGATAATATTAATTATAGAAGAGAACAACTAAATAATCTTCGTACTATTACTTTAAAGAAATTAAGGCAGGGGAAACCTGGAAGACCTTATAAACCTATTAAACATTTTACAAGGGAACAATTAAATGAAATGGTAAATATAAAATTAAATGAATTAAATGAAAATAATTGAATATTAGAGAAACTGAATTTTAGAAGCATTCTTTATTTTAAAATATATGTGCTGAAAAAATTCACATTATATTTTTTTTTTCCAAAATAATCGTTTAATTAATTTAGAAATAAAATGTTATATAAATATATAGATGCCTAAAAAGAAGACTAATCATGAATTACTTTTAAAATACATAGAATCAATACAAGATAAAATAACAGATCAGACCAAAAAAACTTATACACAAATCAGTAATAATCTACCTTTTAATGTATTAACAACTCAACCAACAATTATAAAAAAATTAAATGAATTATATGAAAACCCTAATACAAAATCATTATATCTTAATATGATTATATTAGTTAGACGAGATAATGATGAAGCTACTGATAAACTAATTAAATTTAGAAACTCATTAAGAGATGATATAATAAAAACTCGTAAAGATAAAATGAGTGAAATCAAAGATACATTACCCAGTTATTCAGATTTAGTATTACAGTTAAATGAATTAAAGGGAATTAGATATATTATAAATTATTTATTAATTAATTATGGATTAAGAAATAAAGATATTAATGCAAAATATGTTTCAACAGTACCAGAATCAAAAGATTCAGATGAAAATTATTTGATTGATAAAAAGAATAGAATTGTATTAGATATATCAGACTATAAAACAGAAAAATCATTCGGAGATAAAACTATATATATTACAGACAAAAAATTTATACAAGAATTAAAAGATTTGAAATTAAAAGAAAATCAATATTTAATTAGTAAAAAGAATGGAGACAAATTAAAACCATCATCATTCGGAGAAAAAATAATTAATCTATCAATAGACAAATTAGGTGAAGCAAAAATATTTAAGATAGTAATAAAATATCTATTAGATAAAAAAGACTTTAACCGAATAGAAGAATTAGTAAACACACGTGGGACTTCTATGGCAACTATATTAAAGAGTTATAATGTATATTCTAATAATGATCAAAAATCAGATAATAAAGTAAAAGAAATTAAAGAAGATATGAAAGAAGAATGATTGTATCAAAATGTCTCAAAATGTCTCAAAATATTTATATTTTTTTTGCAATAAAAAGCACAAACCGAATTAATAACCTTATTAATATGTTATTATTCTGTTATATTGTCTTTTTTTCACTTCCAAATTAATAAAACTATTAATACAGACAAAACTACACAAAATAATTTAAATTATTTTGTAAAAAAACGTTGAATTAATAACTTTATTAATCCAAAAGATATTTTAACAGAATAATAACATATTAATAAGGTTATTAATTCATTTTATAGTTTTATATTATGATATTTTATTGTTTCTTTTATCTACATAACATTTCTAGATTAATCAAAAACTATTACACACGATTTTTCAACTCGTTTAAACTTTCTTCTACACTTCATGCATAAATTATCTTTCCGATTTCGATGTGGTGTATTACAATCATAGCATAGTCTACTTCGTTTACTTGTGATAAATTTATTAACACAATTCTCTCCTATTGATAATGTAAATACTCCATCACTAATCCAACAATTATTCTTTATACGATGACCACATACACAAAAATTCTCATGATCAGGTGGTTCTTCATTATAATATCTTTTAAAGTGGTTTTGATGTAGTTTACTCTCACCACCTATATAAAACCAATTCTTCTGAATATCGTCTATTGTTAGGTTATATTTCTTTAAACCAGTTTTGAATCGTTTACTTAATTTATCATTAAGTTTTAACTCTTCATTCATAATATATTATTATGTAATATTTTATATTTTTTTTTTTAAAAATACGTTTATTTTTTTATATTATTATAATATATACATTATGTCTTCTATTGTTCCAAATACAACTTACCCAAAAGCACATATATATAAATTATGTTGCAAAGATTTAGATGTTCAAGATATTTATATAGGAAGTACTATTAGCTGGCGAAGAAGAAAGTGTCGACACAAAAATAATTGTAATAATATTTCCAGTAAAGAATATAATTTTTATGTGTATAAATTTATACGCCATTATGGGGGGTGGGATAATTGGCAGATGGTTTTAATAGAAGAAGTTAATTGTAACAGTAAATTAGAATTACATCAAACAGAACGGCAATATATAGAAGCATTAAAGGCTACATTAAATATAGGGATTCCAGCACGAACAGCAGAAGAAAAAAAAATATACTACAAAAACTATAATCAAATATATAGACAAGTGAATAGAGATTATATAATACAATATAAAAAAGATTACTATTATAAAAATAAAGAAAGATTTCCATTTGTATATAGTCCTGTTAAATGTGAATGCTGTAATGTAATAATAGACAAAACATCTTTAAAAAGACATATGAAATCTAAAAAACATATAAAAAATTATGAAGAATTTGAAAAATCCAAAGTTGCTACTCCTTGATTTAGTGGCTCTGTTTCACTGCCTATACCAAGCTTACTGGCTCCGTACGCTGCGGCCCCGAGTAGACTACCCACGCCTATTCCGATCAAAGTGCCTTCTGGTCCGATTGTTGAACCTGCTAGTGCCGAAGCGGCTACGGTGCCGGTGAAGCCAGCCGCACCGCCCCCAACAGCCCCACCACCAATATCACTTAGCGATAATGCTGTCTCTTCACCACCGCCAAGCGACTTAATTCCTGAATAGATTCCTTCTGTTGTTTTTTTTCCTGCTACATAGCCAACAGCTCCACTTGCGACTTCGGGGGCGAGTGCTGTACCCAAAACAGATGATGTGATGGCGCCGGTTAATGCTCCTTCTTCGGCTGTCCGTATATCACTATCTTTATCTTGTTTTAATACAGGGTCAACGTATTTACTCATAGCCACTTTTGCTAATACCCCTGATCCCAAACCCACGATTAGATTAGAAGGGTGAACTGCTCGTGCTATCTCTCCACCATAACTAAAATCACCGCTTCTTATTCCTGCTTTATCAATACTATTTAATTCACCTTCCATTCGTTCTTGTGTTTCACTATGACTATTCAATTCATTACTTCTATCAGTTAAATCCATATCTTTAAAATCTGCTAATTCTTCATTTGTATTAAAATGTTCAATTTCATTTTCATCAAATCCTTCTTTCTCAAAATCCATTAATTTTCCACCGCTTTTAACCCATAATGATTTATGTATATTAGAGCGAACAGGTATTCCATTTCCTACTGCAAATTCGGTATATGATTTAGTTTGTATAACTGGTTCAGGTATTACATCTGCAGTAGGTATTGTATCTTTTGGTGTTTTTCTTTTAAATTGTGGTGGAAATAATCCACCTGTTCCTTTTATGGGTTCATCAAATTCTAATCCTAATCTATTTTCTAACCTATCTGCTTGATTTTCTAATAAGTCACTTTCTTTTGTCTGTTCCGGTTTTGTTTTATTTCTTAAACCTACTAATTTATTTTTTGTTTTTGTATCTAATGTTGCTACTTTTTTTCTTAATGGTCTACTTCTTAATTGTTCTTGTGTGAACCGTAATAGATCATTTAATTCTTCATTACTCGTATTAGCTGCTAAATCTATATTTAGGGGTTCTACAAAAGCATTTCTCGGTACTTGTCTAGGATATGATGGCTCAATACTAATATCTTTGCTTGTTTGTAATAAAGGATTTACATTAACAGATATATCTGACGCAGAAGGTTTTATAAATGCTTTTCCTTTACCTTTAATAGCGAGTGGATTAACTCCGACTTCTATATTTTCTGATAATGGTATTCCATTTGAATCGTGTTCATCTAATACAGCTAATTCTTTGGGTATAGGTAATTTTGGAAGATGTGCTTTTTTCGGCATAGCATTTATACGCTGTTCTAAATTACTTTGAAATATTGACGGTGATTCATCAATAGGGTTTACTCCTTTATTTTGATTTATCATTTTATTAAATATTTTTAATTCTCCGTGTCGTGTAGCATGATCTACTAAATCATTCATACTATCTAATAAAGGTGATGTATCTTTTGCTTTGTTTCTGCCTTCATTAGTAGTAAAGTTCTTTAATTCGTGTGCTAAATATGGATTCATAGAGCGTAAATTACTGCCACGTGTTTTTACAACACCAATATCTATATTTGATTTTCCTTGTAAATATGCTGTTTGCACTGAAGGCAAGTCTTCTCTTGTCCGCCATATTTGATGTTTTGTTGATGTATATATGTCCGGCCTTTTTACGATATTCTTACCTATGAAAGAATTAAAACCTGTGCTTGGTATATCATAAGTTAAACCCATATCTAGCGATTTATTTCCGCCTAATGAGTAGCCGGTTGTACTTGTACCTTCTTTTCCATATTTTTCTATTGTTTTCCTTGTTTGTTCTCTTGCTGATTTAAAGTGTTCGCTATTACCTTCACTCCCCATCCATATTTGAGCATCTGTTTGTATATCATCTAAATTGCGACCTTTTGCGTCTGTACCGCGAAAAGCTATTTTTGTTTTTCCCGTCTTTTCATTATTAAACACTACACCACGAGAATCTGATAGCTCTTCATCAATTTTCCAGTTTGGATCTAATCCTTCTGATTGTGCTACATAATTTTCTGAATCTATACCATTCATTTTATAATATTTTGTGCCTATTTCTACTAATTTTGCGTCTTCAATTGCTTCGGGGGGCAGTTCTTCATGTGTTATATCAGATGATTTTTTAAATGTATAATTATTTACTAATTTAGATAATGCTTTTTGAACTTTTTGTTTAGTCTGTTCTTTTTTCTTTTCATTTTTTTTAGTAGTAGGTTCTTTTTCTTGCTTTTCTAATATACTTAATAAATAATTTATATAATTAACTTCTTGTCCATATTTAGTTTCTTCTTCCGGTGTAAATGTTTTTTGTAAATCATTTAATTCTTTTTTTTCATAATTTATAAATTCTAAATCATCAGACATTTTTATATATACTATATTAAAATATTTTTTTATTAAATATAATATTATATAATAGTATAGAAATGGATAATATATTGAACCCATTACGTCAATATGTATTACATGTAAGATCAAAAGATGTGGATCGTGAAGGATTATTAAACTCTCATATATTCGTAGACTTGGCTGAACCTATAACTATTGATGCAAGAAATGAAGAAATTCACCAAATAATATTAAGTGCTGAACTTCCATATAGTTTTTATAATATAAGTGGTGATATAAAAAATAATGAAATAAAATATTCTGATTCAGGTGTAGATTATACATTTACATTACCCACACAAGATTATGATATTAATGAACTGATACGGATTATTACGGATTCTGTTACTTTCCCTTTTACTGCGACTTATAATAAATTCAGTATGAAAATTACATTAACAAGCACAAGTGCTAACACAGTTACTTTAAAATGGACTCAATCCAATTCATTTAAAGTTCTTGGTTTTTCTAATGCTATCGATGTAGACGTTGTTTCAGCAGGTACTACTATTAGTGATAATATTATAGATTTAGCGACTATTCACTCATTAATGATTAAATCAAATACAGCAAGTAATATGGTCTTTTCAACTCGTGCTGGGTTTTCACAAACCATACAGAAAGTTTCCGTAGATGTTAATAGTGGAACTATAATATATTTGAACCAAAATGATAGTAGACAACATACAGTTTTAAATTCTAATGTTGATATGTTAGATTTAAGAATAACTGATCAAAATGATAATTTAATTAACTTCAATAATATTAATTATGAAATTACAATAGGGTTTTTTATCTACCCAATTAATAAAGTTAATGTTCCGAGAGAAATACAGGGCAGGGGTCGTAGAGTATTACAACCACCACCTACAAATGCATTAGTCCCACCAGTCCAAAATCCTTTAAGACCTTTTACACCACAAAATATTATAAGAGAAGATATTAATACTGTTAGTGATATTGATAATCACGAAACAGATATAGAGCATAAAGGAAAGCGGTTAATAATAGATGAAGTTATTGATAGAATAAGTAAAAATAAATAATAAATAAGAGAAAAATAATTTATGGTAAGCAAAACCACTTTTTTCAAAAATATATTTCAAAAATTTTTTATTTTTTTTTTTTATATAAATTTTTTTTCAAATGAGTTAAAAAAAAGTGATTTCCTTACCATAAATCAACCACACTAATAATACTCTATTAGGGGTCATACTAAAAAACACTCTTTCTAGACTATTGAGAGAAGAGTGTATAAATAAATTTACTAATAAATTGTATTTACTAATAGATTGTTAATACTTATTAAATAAATTCTTTATTTTCCTATTTCTTTCATAGTAATATCATGACTCTGCTGAAAACAGAAACCTTGAAGCATTAACTCCTTCATTCTATCTAAATGTTTTTTAGTGTGATGTTTCTTGTGTTCGGTCATCAATTGCTTTTGTAATATAGATAATTGCTTCTTTGGCTTATACATCGGTTTTATTTTTTTCTTTTTTTCCATTTATATTTTATACAAATAAAATAAAATATAATAAATGTTATATAATGGATAATATTAGTAGTACACGGTTAAAAAAAGGGTTATCTACTATTAAGAAAAGTATTACTGGTCAAATAGGTGCTGTATGGTCATTAAAAAAGAATGATGTAATTAATAAAATTAATTCACTTGGATATAAATATAATAAAAATAAAAATGAATTGACTACGAATAGTATGATTAGGAAGAAATCACGTGTTAAATTATAATTAAACTTTTAACAAAAGTTTTATCAAAAATAGTTTTGGTCAAACCTTTTTCAAAAGGTTATTTATTTAAAAATTAATTTATATGTATAAATAATAATGTCTGATATTGATGCAGAAATAATTAAAATTTTACAACCTGATTTTTTGAGATTTATGAAATGTTGTATAAAAGAAGAAGACCTACCGGAATTAATAAAAGACCCTGCTTGTGAAGGTATTGATGATGTAGTGTACTTTTTTAATATGTATGTACAGTTATTATTAGAACACAAAAAAGGTGTTAGATTATTATATAATAAACTTACTAAAGGTGGATATGATAACAAAAAAAGTAATGTATTCATCTATAAATTACTCAAACTGAAATTCAAGAACAAAAACAAGTTGTGGTCATGGGATGAAATGCAAACATTCGACATAGATTATGATCCTGAAATAACAACCACGACTACGTACACAATCGATTAACAATTCCACAATAGCTTTCTTGCCCAGTAGTTTGCTGTATCTTTATCTTTATATGTTAATTCACCTTTTTTATTCTTTATTCCTTTTGTACGTTTACAGTATGCTTCTCTTCGCTTTTTGTCTTTATGTTGTGTATAGTCTTCATAACGCTCATCTCCAAAATGCACGATTCCATTTTTTGTCTTGACCATAAATTTCTTATTTTTTCTTTTAGATTTTTCAGGTTTATAAAGTTCCATATATATAATATAATATTTTTTTCTAAAAAGTAAATATATGACCGGTGCAGAAGTAGTCGCTATTATAAGTGTTAGTATAGCAGGAGCCACAACTTTGCTCTCGACCTGCTGGCATAGCAGATGTACGAATATTCGAACTCCCTGTATCTCATGTGATAGAGAGTTAATAAATGAAAAAAATAGAGAACCAAAAGAAGATAATGATGTTGTTGTAGCAAAAGAAGTTAAAACATCATAAACTAATAATTAATTTATTTTTTTATATTATATGGGTTTATATAATTATTATACTAGTTCAAAAGACGATATTGATTTTGCTATGGATTGTATTAGTGCTATTAAATTAAAAATTAGTAGTATAAAAAAAAATCAAGATACACATTCAGAGCATAAAAACATTATGATTAAAAGATTAGAACTATCTATGATTTCTATTAAGTATTATTATGGATTATAATTTACTTTTTTTAAAAGTTTAATTATAATTTTTTAAAATTAGCAAATGTAGTAGAAGAAGTTAAATTATTTATAACTATTTGTTGATTATTTATAACTACTTGTTGTTCTTCTATTTTTTTTGATAACTCCTGTATTGATTTAACACACATGCTAATAGTTTCTTGATATACTATAAACTGTCCGTCATCTGTGTTTGTATTACTATCACTGTAATTATTGATTTGAAACATAGAGTGGTCTTTATTTTCGCTGTCTAATATTTCTTTTACTTCTTGTGATATTAAACCAGTATGAGTTCTTGTTCCTGCGTATTGTTTATTATCTGTTTCATAATAGTGTTCTTTTGTTTCATCGTTGAAATGTTGATAGCGATTTCTATAATTGTACTTATAATCTACTACTCTTAATTTATTTATAAAATCTAATCCATATACCGTGTCTATTATATCATATTTGTCTCGTCTGTCCGATACATTAGACCAACTACCATATATGCGGAAACTGTTAGTTGAACTTGAACCCACTATTGCTTGATTACTTGCCGTGCTTACAGCATTAGAACCTAAACAACACACATTTGAATATGTTGAACCAAAACTATTACTCCTTGAATTATACCCTATATAAACAGATTGATTATTTGAAAATGATAATCTACCTGCTATCGTTCCTATTAAAACTGCTTCTTCATTACTTCCTGAATATTGACCTACGACGTGTCCTATTGCTACTGTTGATACAATCCTATCGGTTGTTTGGTCTAATTGCTGAGTGAAAGCAGCACGACCTATTACTATTGATGTATTAAAATCACCCATATTAATAGTTCTATTGGGTGCATCACCCATCCATAAGAAGTTTTGATTAAACGAGCCGTTAAAAGTAGCATTTTTTGACATAGCAAATATAGCACTTGAATTAGGTGGATTTTGACCGGATGGGGTATTAAAAGTTAATGTATTAACTGCTAAATCACCTAACAATAACATAGGGTAATCTGCTCCTGACGTAGTTATATACGCCTGTGGTATTCCGCCTGAACTCGGTGTCGCCCATAATAATTTACCATTCGCGTCTGTTGTTAATGTCTTACTTGCTGTGTTAGTAAATCCTGCGGAGTCCATTATTTTTAAAGTTGGTTTTTCTCCTGCTATACTGCTATTATCTACTGATAATGTGGAGTAATAAACACTATCAGCACTATTATACCCATCTACTTTAAAAGAAACTCCTGTTGATACAGACGACCTATTCGTTATTGTATTAGAGCCAGTAAGATTTATTAATGAACCTTGTAGTGTGAGAGTCTGATTGTTAGCATGTCCTATATTCACTGGGAAACTGGAAGCAGTCCCGAAGTTGAAAGCGGGTGATAAATCTATTGAATTTAATACATTTTGAAATGTAATGTTCTTATAAAGACTATCAGAATCAGAATATATAATGAATTGATTATTTGAAAACATTTGAGTTGCGGTTGCTACGGTTGTAAAATCAATATTAATATCAGGTGTGCTATCAATTGAGATACCAATTCCACCACCGAGCGTTTGTGCTGGTGTCGCCCATAGTAATTTTCCGTTTGCATCTGTGGTTAATGTTCTTGAAGCAGTGTTTACATTCCCATTTACATCCATTATTTTCAAATTAGGTTTCTGACCTGATACATTAATATTGTCTAATGATAAAACTGTATGATAAGCAGTATCGGCAGAATTATAACCGTCTAATTTAAATCCCACTCCATTTGCTACTGTGCTTCTATTTGTAATTACACCACTTCCATTTAAATTTATGGAAGTTCCTTGTAGATTTAAAATTTGACTATTTGCATGTCCTATGTTCACCGTAAAACTGGAAGCAGTCCCGAAATTAAAGGCAGGAGACAGATCTATTGAATTTAAAACATTTTGAAAAGTAATGTGTTTATATGTAGTATCAGAATCAGAATAGATCATAAACTGATTATTTGAAAACATTTGTGTAGCAGTTGCTAATCCCGAAAAATCAATATCAATAGCAGATGAATTTAAAGTAATTCCTGTTCCGCCTGTTAATGTTTGTGATAAATTAGCGACATCTAAGCGACCATTAGCGTCAATTACAATACTTTTATTCGCTAATTGAGATGTTTGAAAACCTGAATTAGTTAAGAAGGAAAGATAAGGAAATCCGCTTGATACATTATTAACTTGTAAAACTGAATGATAAACTGGACTTCCTGAATTTAGTCCCTGTACTTCGAATCCCAGTCCACTTGATAGATTAGAACGAAAGAAATGCTTACCGGCAGATACAGCAGTCATCGAAGCAGAATTAATCGCTAGTGTTTGACTATTATTTCCTAATGTAATAGCAGAAGAAGATGCCGTGCCTAAATTAGATGCTGATGCTGGTGAAACCAAATTTGATATGGCGGAACTATTCGTAGCGATTTGCGAAGTGTTAGAATTTTGTTGAGTAGTTAGACTGCTTACTGAACTATTTAAAGTGGTTACTGAACTTGTTAAACTGCTTATATCAGAATCGTTATTTGTTATTTGTGTCTGTAATCCTGCATTAAAATTTTGAAAAGTTATTTTTTTTGTTAAAGAATTTGTAGTATCATACATTAATAATAAATCTGCTGAAACTGGTGAACTAAAAACATTAGGTTTATTTATATCTAAATCTATATT
>Ga0209336_10001360_pt1 | contig 11935 bp, 13 predicted proteins | sample LinPmetageLP32_FD_184042 | JGI IMG/M metagenome (GOLD analysis project Ga0209336, IMG submission 184042) | Marine viral communities from the Pacific Ocean - LP-32 (SPAdes) (version 2) | ecosystem: Environmental > Aquatic > Marine > Oceanic | place: Pacific Ocean | collected 2009-08-23 | reverse complement strand
ACTGTGATACTGATGCAAGAAGGCGTGGAAAGAATAGTTAAAGTAAACGGCGGCTCAGACTCAACCATAAGGATATTGCAAGGTTCATGAAAAAACTGTTGTTGCTGTTGGCTGTTTTAAGTCTACCTTTATTGTTTCAATTCAATGCTTATCAGATTTTAAAGCTAAAGACTTTTGATGCTTTTGTTCCAAAAGGAATATCGTCTAACTATTTTGCTGTATTGAGCATAACGGAAGAAGACCTAGATCGTGAAGGTGGCTATCCCTTACCAAGAGCAAGATTAGCGGAGATACAAAACAAACTTATAGCACAGGGCGCAATTGGCGTGGGTTGGGTTATTGGGTTTCCTCATGCAGACAGGCTTGGAGGAGATAAAGACTTTGCTGCTTCTATGAACTATTCAAGAACCGTGCTGCCTTTGTTTGAGAATGACAATGGAGAATATCCGAATACTGTAGGCACAGTAATATTGGGGGACGGAACAGGTGGTTATGTTGCAAAAGGAACAACTCAAAACATAGAGATACTGAAGCAGTCACAGTGGACAGACCAAGGCATTGCCAGTGCGCCTGTTGATGTAGACAATTTAGTAAGACGAATTCCTTTGTTGTATCAAACTCCTGACGGTTGGTTGGCCGCTTTTGGTACGCAAGTCCTAAAGTCTTTAGCGGGTGCTGATACTTATGTCATTAAGACTAACGAAAATGGGATAGAAGAGATACGAGTTAAAGGTTTGCCCCCTGTTAAGGTGGATTCACTGGGTCGAAAATGGGTATCGTGGATTGTTCCACATGAAACATCGTTACAAGAGATGGATGTAGAAGGACGGTTTGTTTTTGTTGGTGTAACCGCTGCTGGAGTCATGCCTCAACTGGCAACACCTGTCGGATTACTAGAACCGCATTACATTCAGGCTGCATTGGCCGAAAGTATCTTGCAAGGGAACAGTCCTTACATCCCAGACTATGCTTTGGCAGTAGAAGTTGCTATTTTTTTATCCACAGTTGCATTGATGTGGGTATTATTAAGTAAACTTGGCATTACTTGGGGTATTTTATCAGGTGGGGTTTTATTTGGGCTAACTGTAACCTTGGGATTGCAGTTAATCACGAAAGGAGTGCTGATTGACGTAGTTTGGACGCTAATTAGCCAGATTTTGGCCTCTACAGTGGCTTTTTACCTTAATTTCCGTACCCAACACCGTCTTAGACAGCAGATAAAGAAGCAATTTGAGCATTATCTTGATCCCAGACAGGTAAAACAGCTTCAAAAGAACCCAGAACTGCTAAAACTAGGGGGTGAAAAGCGTTATGCCACGTTTTTATTCACTGATGTAAGAGGGTTTACTTCTTTATCGGAGACTCTGCCACCAGAACAAGTCACCTATATCATGAACAAAGCCCTAACTGCACAGCAAAAAGCCGTGCAAAAGTACGAAGGCATGGTGGATAAGTATATAGGTGATGCAATGATGGCTATATTCAATGCACCGCTTGACCAAGATGAGCATGAAAACCGAGCAGTCAATTGTGCTTTCCAGATTGTTGAAAACATGAAAGAATTGAACCAAGAGTTAATAGTTGAGGGGCTGCCTTCTATTGCAATTGGGATTGGAGTAAACTCTGGAGATGCAGTGATAGGGAATATGGGCAGCGAGCAAAGATTTGACTACACAGCTATCGGCGATGCGGTAAACACAGCAGCCAGATTAGAATCAGCAACGAAGGAGCAGAAGGTGGATATTTTAATTGGCGAGTCTACTGCCAAAAGTTGCCAACATGACTTACACTTAGTCAGTGAAATTAAAGTTAAAGGCAAAGAAAAGCCACTAAGGGTTTACACGAATGCTTGATTTTCTTAACAGTCTTGGCAAAAAGATGATTTCTCAGCCAGAAAGAGTCTCAACGGACACTTATTCAGACGCAATTACTGGGCAAGTAAAAGACACCGTTGTTGATTACGTAGAAAACTTTCCGATAGCAGATTCTGAGTTTTATTCAAAACTAGGAACAGGAGTTGTTGGTTCAGCCCTTAGTATCCCTGCTGAAGCTGTAAATATTGCTTCGTATGCTCCATACAGCCCATATAAAGGAATTAGAGAACTGGGGGTTTTAGAGCCATTTCAGAAAAATTCAACGGTTGCTTTTCTTAAAAACCTAGGGTTAAAAGCCAGCACTGCTTTGGGCAACCCTGAAAATCGTGCTTTCACAACGACAGGTAATGTTGGGGAGCGATACGCAGAAGGACTTGCTTCTGATGTTCTTGTAGGAGGCGGCTTTGCGCTTGGAAAGAAGATCCCTTCCGCAGTTCAAAACTTAGCTGAAAGAACTGAAAACCCTATTTTAGACATGATGGATGCAGCACTAGTGATAGCAGGAACAGCAAGAAAGACTCCTTTGTCTCAGTTTGGCGCGATGGTCAATCCTACAGGAATTGTTCGATCAGAAATGGCGGCAACTCCTAAAAGAACGCTTGACGAGAACTACTTTTATAACAAAGCAGAAGACATTGCTAAGAATTTGACCCAAGAAAAAGGAACGTCAAAGCAATTTTTATCTATGTTTGAAAAGGCAGGCGTTACTAAAGACGAATTTAAGTGGTCAGGATTAGGCAAATATCTCGAAGAACAAAACCAAGCCAAACAACCGATAACAAAAGAAGGGGTCATTGATTTCTTAGGCGAAAATCGGATGTCAGTAAACATCAAGGAGCTTGCTAATGAAGTTGACTATGACAACCCCCAAGAACTTGATTTTCGCACTGAAGATTTAGATATAAGCGACAATTTTGTGCGAGAACTAATGTCACATGAAGTTGACAATTTGCATTATCAACTTGGACTTGATGAAGAGTATGCAGTAAGAGATGTTATAGAACAGTTAACGGTAAAAAGACAAAAAGAAATTTTTTCCGAATCTGAATTACGCGATGTTTTCGTTGCCTACATGAAAGAAAGTCCTTTTCAAGAAGAGCAAGCCCTTGATTATGCTCTAAAACTTTTGCCAAGCATAGAACCAGATTACCCTAATCGGCGGATTGATTATCAAGAGGCTATAGATGAGATGTCTTCTGAAAAAGCCAGTGAGCTTACAAGCCGATGGGAAGATTTTAAAAACAACACGGGGACAGCCTATGAGTTTGTTGAACAACTGGCTTCAATGCAGACCCCAAAATTTAGCGAACTGTATGACTCTTTTGGGGGTTATGGTTCATATGCTTTAGAAAGAGAAGCTGAAACTTTTTTATCTTTATCTGAAGAGTACCCAAACTTTTTTGCAAGACAAGGGTTTGATTCGCTAGAAAAACTAAGGGCTTGGAGATCTGATATTGATGATGTAATGGAAGAAATAGCAGAGGCCAATGTTTTAGAAGCAAGCCCACATGAAATCAGTGCTTACGATACCAACAATAATGTTCTCTATAGTGCGGTGGGGTATGATGGAGACTCACCGTATCATGTCACTTATGGCAACAGCTTAGAGCTTAATGACCTATACGATCCCAATGAAGTGCGAGAAGCGATGGCGAATCATGCATTTGAACACGGCGAAATAGAGTATAACACTGCAGAGCTTTACGAAGGACTTACTCCACCAGATGTTTTTGGAACAAGAGAAGTCTACAATGTCAATCTTTATGAAGACAATTCTGATTTAGCCCTGAAAAACATGAGCGAAGCAGACATTGAAATGCGTACGTCTCTTTGGGAGAGTGGATCGCTAGGTGGATCTCCTGTTGACTTACAAGGTCATTTTAGTGAGTTTGTTGAAGGTCGTTTCCCAATCGGTCATGTAAGGTCAACAATAAGAGACCTTGGTGGTGAAGGTGTTGAGTTTGAAGATGACTATTTAAAAATTAGTTCCGACGAAAAGGGACGAGTGATGATTAAAGCAAGAGAAACATTAACCGAAGGAGGAAGCGATTTAGACGCTAGGGAAATAATTGAGCCAGATCTTTTTTATAAAGTTGGACGTAGGTTTGATGGAGGTGAAGCTGATTGGCTTTCACAAAAAGCCATAAAAACTCGTAATTTAGACGGAAGAGTCTACGCCATTCATGAACTTCAAAGCGACGTTGCACAAAAATTAACTTCTTCTCGCTCATCAGAGTACACTGCATCAGGGCTTGAGAAAAAGAAGGACGAAGTTCGTAAAATAATAGGCAAAAACCCAGAGTCGAAGATGATGGAGTTTGATGACAGAGCAGAGGCTATTCGGGAAAAAGGCAATGAGTTTGTAAAAAATCTTAACCAATGGCAACAGTCTACACCATCAAAACTTACACAGGAAGAGTTCCTTGAAGAAAACAAAGTGCGAGAATTTAGAAAAAGTGTAGGTAATTTAGAAACGGAAACTCACCCACAAGTCGCAGATCATCTATTTAGACTTTTAGTCGAAAGAAGATTTAGCAAAGATTACCGTAATATAAGCGATTATCTTGATTTTAAGAACAAAAATGAATATCAAACCAGTGCCGACACCCCATATAGTCTTTTGAGAGAAAAAGAAGAAATAGCGGTTGAACTTCGAAACCTTGAAAAAGATACAGAAGTTTATAAAGACGCTCAACGTCGTCTTGATGAATTAGAAAGAATAAAGCCTGAAATAATGGACGCTCCTTATATCCAAGAAAAGAGAGACACGACAAAAGTTATGCTTAAAGGGGAGATTGCAAAAGCAGTTGACGCTGACGCAGATTATGTAACCCTTGGTGAGCCTATATTTAACAGAGACAGGCAAGGCTTTGGGGATGCAGAAGAATTTTACGGTGTTGCAGTGCCTAGAATTGCAGAAAAACTTCTCAAGCCGTTAGATCCTGACATTAAACTTGTAAATATGGATGTGGGAACAGGAGAAGTAGTCAAAGGATTTAAGATCACCGAGAAGCTCAAGAAATCTTTAAAAGAACAAGGGCAAAGCTTTTTTGCTCCATTTGCAGCCATTGGTGCAGGGATTTTAGGAAATAAAGTTGCAAATGAAGAGGAAAGAAGCTATGAATAGAGCCTCGTTCAGCTCTTTAATAGAAAAAGGAGATAAAAAAGTGTACGGAGCAAAACCAAAGAAAGTTAAGAAAGTTAAAAAGAAAGATAAGAAGAAGAAGAAAAAGAAAAGTTATTGATTTATGACTGACAAAGAACAAGACGTTATTGTTCATGTAACTGGCGTTTCAGCGAGTGCGAAAACAGGAGCAGAGAATGACGATAATAGACTTGCTTCGGCAGATCAAAAAGAATCTGGCGAACAAGAGGCTAGAGATAGCCGAGAGCATGATTGAGGGTCGAATATCTGATTTTCAATCTTACCAAAAACACATCGGAATAGCAGAAGGCTTGCAACAAGCTTCTGAGATTATTGATGCTACTTTAAAAAACTTAGACGAAGAGGATGCCTAACATGATTCATCCACATGTGGATATATATACTGACGAAGAAAGCAAATCTACCATCGGTAGACATCAACTCCCAAGACCCCTTAACTGGAAAATATTAGTCCAACCACATGAGCCTAAAAGACGCACTGAAGGTGGGATTTACTTGGCCTCGGAGACAATCGAGAGCGAAGAGTATTTGACCGCTTCAGGCCATGTTGCTGCCATGGGGGATTTGGCTTATAGAAATAGAGACAGTGGAGAGAGATGGAAAACAGACATTCTCCCAAAAGTTGGCTCTAAAGTAACCTATGGCAAATATGCAGGTCAGAAAATTGTAGTAAATGGAGTTAAGTTTCTTTTATTGAATGATGATGAAGTTACATCAATTGTTCCTGAAGATACTGAAATATCTGCTTACATATCTTAAAGCGTAATCATGGAGGACGCTACCATGTCTGAAGAAGATGTACTTGCTGAAATAGAGCAAGAGATTGAAAGAACCAAGAAAGGCAAAAGTGGAGACTTTGAAATAGAAGTTTTTGATGAAAAACAAGAAGTTGAAGAACCAGAAAGCTTGGCTCCTGAAGAAGTCGAGCCTGAAGTAGAGGTTAAAGAAACTAAAAACGACAAAGACGACCCCGAATACAGCAAAAAGGTTCAGCGTAGGATTAAAAAACTGGTTGAGCAACGCAAATTGTCTGAGGCCAAAGCTTTTGAGCTAGAAGCTGAAAACAATGCAATAAAGAAAAGGCTTGAGAAACTAGAAGAAGGTTCTCAAAGCCAAGCACACACTCAATTTAATCAAAGGTATGACCAAACAAAACTTGCTTTGAAAAAAGCGGTTGAAGAAGGAGATACCGACGCTCAAATTGATTTTCAAGAGCAGTTAGCAGACATGAGAGCTACAATTCGTATCTCGGAAATGCAACAGCAACAGCAGCAACCAGTAAATCAACCCCCTAGAGCTGCTCAAAACCAACAAGTAACAAACGCGCAAGCAACAGATTGGGTGGGGAAAAACAATTGGTTTAACACCCCTGCTTATGGGAGAGAAACTGCTGCTGCTAGGGCAATTGACGTTCAATTGGACTTGGAAGGTTATGACAAAAACACAAGTGAGTATTTTGATCAGTTAAATAGTCGTTTACATAAGGTCTTTCCTGATTTAGTATCAGATCCAATACCTACGGAAAGGTTAAAGGCAAAAAGAAGAAATCCAGTCGCTCCTACTTCTGGCGGTCAGCCCTACAATGGTAATCGAGATCGTCTTACACGAGACCAACTTTCAATGGCTAGAGAACTTGGAATAACCGATGAGCAGAGCCTTAAAAAATATGTATCTGAAATTCGCAAACAGAAAAGGAACTAGTCATGACTGAAACAAGAAATGTAAGAGCAAAAGAAACTCGAAAATCACCTCGCGCAGAAGAATCAAGACCTGATGTTGCTTGGAAACCACCCTCTTTGTTGGATGCACCGCCTGCACGTTCAGGCTATGTTCAGCGATGGATAGCTACCTCGATTCAGGGGAAAGAAACACCCGATAATGTTTTCAAAAGAATGAGAGCAGGATGGGAGCCTAGATCTGCTGACACTGTTGATGGTATGCAATTTCCTACTATCAATCATGGGCAGTGGTCTGGTTGCGTTGGGATTGAAGGCATGATGCTTTGTGAGATGCCCGTAGAGAAATTCAATAGTATGAAAAGTTACTTTAGGAATTCTCAAAGCGAGCAAGATCAATCAATCACAGGACAGCTAGAGGCATTAGGACGTAACAGCGGCTTACCTATTCAACAGAACAGGGAAAGCACTTCAAGTCGTGGTCGAGATGTTTCGGTCATGGACGACAATTAACTTTAACTTTTAGGAGCGAAATAAAATGGCAAACGCAGATGCAGCCTTTGGCCTTGTGCCAATTCGCCATATGAGCGGTGCTACCCTCCGTACAAACCCGTATACAATTACAAGTGGGTTAGCGGAGAATATCTTCAATGGAGACCTATGTATTATAACTTCTGGTGGGGTGGTGACACCTCATACTGCAACAGAAGCAAACAATATTGGCGTTTTTGCTGGAGTAAATTACACCGCATCAGATGGTTCATATGTTTATAGTGAGTATTGGCCTTCTGGCACTGTTGCTACCGACATAGTTGCTTTGATATATGATGATCCACAGATCGTCTATAAGTGTCAGTCAGCAGGTACTCCTGCACAGACTAACATTGGCAACTGTTGCGATATGGTAGCAGGAGCAGGGTCTACTCTTACTGGGCAATCAGGATTTGAGCTAAGTGGAACAATGGCGGCAGGAACCGCTACTTGTAAAATTATAGCATTACACAATTCTCCTGCTAATGCCTTTGGTGCAAACGCCGTTATGGAAGTGATCGTTAGTGAACACCTCCTCGGTAACAACGTAGCAGGAATCTAAAGGAGATTAACAATGGCTATAAATAGAGCGCAATTTGCGAAAATGCTAGAGCCGGGGTTGAATACTCTTTTTGGTTTAGAGTACGACAGTTACCCTAGCGAGTGGGAAGGTGTATTTAGCACGAATTCTAGTAACCGAGCGTTTGAAGAAGACGTTCTGTTAGAAGGATTTTCTAACGCACCCGTTAAAACAGAAGGACAAGCAATAAGCTATGACTCAGCGAGTCAACAGTGGACTGCTCGTTATCAACACGAAACTATCGCCTTGGCTTTTGCTATCACAGAAGAAGCAGAGGAAGATGGTCAGTACGGTTCTATTGCTTCTCGTTATACGAAAGCACTGGCTCGTTCTATGTCTTCGACTAAGGAAATCAAAGGCGCAAACGTGTTGAACAATGGCTTCTCAGCTTCTTACCTCGGTGGAGATGGAGTGGCTTTGTTTAGCACAGCTCACCCAACTCGCAGTGGAAATCAGTCAAATACTTTGGCTACTGCCGCTGACCTAAGTGAGACTTCGCTTGAAAGCATCCTTATCAACATTGCAGACATGAAAGATGATCGTGGACTTCGTATTGCAGCACAGGGCGTTAAGTTGGTAATCCCAACTGCATACTCTTTTGTTGCAGAGCGACTTCTCGAAAGTCAATTAAGGACTGGAACTGCTGACAACGATCTTAATGCGATTAAGTCTGGTGGATATCTTCCACAGGGTTATCATGTTATGCGTCGTCTTACAGACTCTGATGCTTGGTTTATTAAAACCGATGTGCCAGATGGCCTTAAATACTTCCAAAGAACTGCTATGAAGAAGGGAATGGAAGGTGACTTTTCAACTGGAGACTACCGCTATAAAGTAAGAGAAAGATATTCTTTCGGTTTTACTGACTGGCGTGGAGCTTTTGGTTCAGAAGGCGCATAGTAAAATAGCTAGAGGGGGCGTAAAACCCCTCTCTTTTTTTCTGACAGTTGCATAATGTAACTGACTAAACCCAAAGACAGGAGAAATACAATGGGTGGTACTACAACTTATGGCGGAAAACTTCGTTCTCAAACTAGTGTTAACCTTGTTTCTAAAGATGCAACCACGGGTTTAATTCAAGATCGAACTCTTGGTGGTGATGCAGTCAATGACACTCGTAGATATTATCTTTACGAATCTTTTTCACAACGGCCTGCACTTAACGCAGTTATGAATACTGCTTTTTCTGACGCAGATGCTACAGCGGCAGCTAACACAGCAATCCGATTGGCTGAAAAAGTAGCTAACCGTAATTTTGAAGCGCTTGGCACAAATATGACTACGGCTCTTTGCACGTTTAATGCAACATCGGCAGGTATAGTCTTGACAACTGCTACCGCAGATCAAGATCAAGCAATTATTGCTCCTCATCTTGATACCAACCAGACTGCTTGGCAGGTTACTAAGTGGGGTACAGAGAACCAAGTTGAGTGGGAATGCTCCATAAACACAAATGCAATCGACAACCAAAAATTATGGGCAGGTCTAAAGCTGACCAACGACCAGTTGGTTGCTACAGATGATGATCAGGCATATTTTAAATTTCAAACGGATGCAACCAACTCTGAAGCGTTTACCGACTTTACCGTGTGGCACTTTATATACAGCGTTGGCGGTACTGACTATATTAGCGCATTGCCAATAACAGTCGCAGCCAATACTATTTACCACCTTAGAATATCAATTGACAGCGATAGGAAAATTTCTATTTTTGTTAACGGAGTTCAGTACAACGTAACATCTACTTCGGGTTCTACTGGTGGAACAGCCGTGAGTAGTGGAACTACAAAATCTCTTGCGTTAACAGATGATGTTGATTTAATTCCTTATATTGGAATTGAAGCGGGGGCAGCAGCAGCAGAAGCCGTTGATGTTCATTATCAGTGGATTAGCAGAGTAATCTTCGAGTAAGACTAGACAATAGCAGGGGGTGAAAGCCCCCTTCTTTTCAAAAAGGAGATTTGACTATGGGTATACAAACAGACGTACAAGTCACGTTTATTACCGATGAAAACGCAGCAGACCCCGACCGTTTAGTTACCGCAGCTCGCCCAAACACAGCAGCTACGATGGCAGAAACAACTTTTTTAGGCGGTGGTGCTAGAAATGTAACTGTTACGACAACAGGTACAGGCGACAATGCTAAAACAAATACTGTAGTCGGCACTGATGTGTTTGGAAATGCTATTTCAGAGGTTATAACCTCCACAGGCTCTGCCGAAGCGGTTGCAGGAGAGAAACTATTTTTAACGGTTTCTTCTGTTACAAGTTCTGCACAATTTGCTGCCAACATTACGGTTGGTTCTGGCTCTTTATGTGCAAAATCGGTAGCCGATGGCAACCGAACTAGATTAAAAGGCTATTCGATTGTTTCCGCAGGAACAGCAGGCTTGGTTGATTTTTATAATGGGACTCCAGAAGACGACAGCATTACATTTAAAGCTCAAACCATTGGTACAGACCATACAACAATAGACAACACAATTCCTGATGAAGGTATCTTGTTTAAAGATGGCTTAGCTGTTGGGTATACGGTTGCTACTGTTTCATCAATGAATGTTTTCTTTGCATAAAAAGAGGTTTAAATGGCAACATCAGGCACAGTCGCATTTAAGCCAAATGTTGAGGAGATTATTGCTGAGGCTTTTGAAAGGTGTGGATTAGATCCTCAAACCAGAACAGGACACCATTCTGTTTCTGCAAGGAGAAGCCTTAATCTTTTGTTTTCTGAGTGGGCAAACCGAGGAGTAAATTACTGGACGGTAACCAACTCGACATTGGCTTTAACCTCGGGAACCATTGGGTATTCTTTACCAGCAGGGACAATTGACTTAATGAATGTGGTGATTAGAGACTCTTCTAACAGCACTCAGATAGACATTCCTGTAGAAAGAATCAGTATTGTTGATTATAACCAGATACCAAACAAGACTTCTTCTGGAAAACCTACGCAATACATGATGGATAAGCAATTTACTCCAACAGTCAATGTGTGGCAATCTCCAGACTCAAATAATTACAGTTTGGTTTATTGGGCAGTTAACCAACTAGAAGACATTACAGCGTCAAACCAAGATGCAGATATCCCTTATCGTTGGAATGATTGCATTTGCAGTGGATTAGCAAGCAAGTTAGCAGTGAAATATGCTCCAGACTTGTTCCCTGTTTTAGCACAAATTTACGAAAGAGCTTTTGACTTGGCTTATTCCGCAGACAATGATGGAGTTTCTTTGAGAATCAGACCTACTTCTATGGACTTGGGCTAATGGCTAGATACGCGAAAGGAAGAAGATCGCAAGCAATCTCAGATCGCAGCGGGTTCAAAGTTCCTTATCGAGAGCTAAAGACTACATGGGACAATTTAAGAGTAGAACCCGAAGAGTGGGAAGTAAAACACCCGCAACTTGACCCTCCTAAGAACGTAGTTGACGCAACGGCTCTTTTTAAACCAAGGCCTGACACAGACCCAATAAATGTACGTCTTAACCTTGCTTATAATTGGTTTAATGACAATTTAACAGGCACAACGATGTCGGCTAGGGCTTACGACAAGCCAAACGTAGGTGCTTCTGGCAAAGGGTCGATAGGTAGTTTTATCATATCAACAAAAGAAACTGATACGGTTGGCGTAGCAGGGACGGGTGCAATTGGAACTCTTGGAATTGGCATATCAATTGTTGAGACTGGAGTAGCAGGCACAGGCGCAATAGGCACAGAGGCAATTAACTTAGGAGGTTGGAGTCAAGATTCTTATGGCGGCGGCTCTTATGGTGACTTATAAATGAATTACTCAACCTTAGTATCAAATATTCAGAACTTTTTAGAAGATGACTCAACAGAGCTTTCTAATTCAATTGATCAAATAATATCTCAAGCAGAAGATATGATTTTTCAAAGACTGCCTTCTTTGTTTTGTTTTAGAGGTAGTGTTTCTGGAACTTTAATTGTGGGAACAAGCGAATACACTATTCCAACTGCAAGAATGATTAGACAGGTGTCTGTTACCGACTCAAGCAGTAATGTGGTTTATCTTAACCACAGACTAGATTCTTACGTAAGAGATTACTGGCCTAATTCGTCTACGACAGCGACACCTGAGATGTATTCA
>Ga0209336_10001357_pt1 | contig 11956 bp, 12 predicted proteins | sample LinPmetageLP32_FD_184042 | JGI IMG/M metagenome (GOLD analysis project Ga0209336, IMG submission 184042) | Marine viral communities from the Pacific Ocean - LP-32 (SPAdes) (version 2) | ecosystem: Environmental > Aquatic > Marine > Oceanic | place: Pacific Ocean | collected 2009-08-23 | reverse complement strand
GACCACGACGTGCAACCATACGAAACGCCTGACTTTTACGGGGAGCAGGGCTAATGGCTAGACCAACCAAAAGCGATTATTTCGCGGTATATGGCGCATTCTTGGTGGGCTTCTTAGCTGGCTGCCTCGTTGGTTCGGAGTTGCTGATATGAAACCATTAACCAGATCACAACGGGAAGCCCTGCTAAAGGTTTACGGCAGAGGATGGGGAGGAAATCCAAAGCCTAAGACATACCTACAGTTCCGCCGTACCGCCCAGAGCCTACCATGTGATGATTGCATTATTGTTCCGTGGGCTGGAATGTGGTTAGGAATAGAACCGGATGGACGCACCCACAGTTAACACAACCCACAATAAACTGAGGCCCCTTAACTGGGGCCTTTTTTTTACCTGCAATAATGCCTAGCGTCTGGATATTGCTAGCGTTTTGGATCTGGCTGACGGGATTGTGTGCGCTGTATTGCACGCCCACCCCACCCCAAAGCACCACCAAAAAGGCCACCGGGGTAATTTGTCGGTAGAGTTAAGACTACGCAGGCGGGGGTGCAGGTATTACAAAGGGGTCGCGGAACAATTAGCCGGGTATAAATGGCAGAAGGCCGGGGTTGCATAGTGTATATTATGAATAGTAGTCAAACTTAATAAAAACAAAGACTTAGCCCTACACGGGCGCGCATGGGCCACCGGGGGTGGGTATATATCTATATGCAACTCCGGTATATTTTTACTATTTTTTACCCTTTCTAGAATAAATCTTCTTGTTTTTCAATACCTTATGGCCTAACAGGGCTAATTGTTTGTAGTAAGGGTTGCGTTTTGAGGGTAATTTCTTATTGTTTTTTTGATTCATATCTAAAAACACAACGTATAGGTATCCGAAAGAAGACATTTGGGTAATTTTATTACACTGAGGGCTAATATTAGGGGTATATATATATATTACCGGTCTGGAGAAGAGTTACTCTTATTATACAGCTCATTTCAGCTTTGTCAAGTAAATAATGCACTATTTTTAATTTTTTTTAAACTTTTTACTTGACAACATACGTATTCTTAGTTATAATAGTAACTTAGCAGCTCTTAGTCTGTCTACAGCCTATCAACAATTATATGTATTTCCGAGTAGGGATGTTGAGATAAGACTGTACTAGCTGCACCCCCCAAAAGAATTTAATATGTCACCCTATAGAGGGCCTTATGCGGCTTTTACAATGATATCAAATGTACCTGAACAGCAATCGGATACTACTGAAGACACTTGCATAACCTGTGTGTGTCAACCAAAGGAATGCCACTGTCCAGAACCTTGCCCCCACTGTAACTGTGGGGATTGTCACTGTAAGCAGATGTACACACGCAAGAGTGGATGGGGAGAACCAACGGTGGGAATGGAATAATGGCAAGCAAACCAGATTATTTAGACTTTGATGGAGACGGTAACAAGAAAGAGCCTATGAAACAGGCCCTTGCTCAAAAGAAACCGCAAAAGAAAATGGGCGGGGGTAAAGTTTATGCCATGAACCGTAACATGGGCGGTTCCATCCGCAAACCCCGGATGAAGTAATGCCAGCCAAAGAACAACTCCAGCAAATCTCCAAGGAGCTAACCAAAGCCTCACAGATGCACAAGCGGCAATCAAGGAAGGTAGCAGCGATTAGCCGTAAGGAGTATGCAAAGGGAGGAGGAGTCAGGAAGCCCCAGATGCCCAAAGGTTCAGGAATGAAGCGACCTACTAAACAGGGCGCTGGAATGACCGAGAAGGGTATTAAGGCTTATCGTGCGGCTAACCCCGGCTCCAAGCTAAAAGGTGCAGTGACCGGCGAGGTCAAGGCAGGGAGTAAAGCAGCAAAGAGGCGTAAGTCATACTGCGCTCGTTCTGCAGGACAGATGAAGAAGTTTCCAAATGCGGCTAAAGACCCCAATAGCCGTATCAGGCAAGCAAGAAAAAGATGGAAGTGCTAATGGCACGTAAAAAACTTACAAACAGACAAAAGACTACACTTAAAAAACATTCAAAACATCATACTAAGAAACATATGTCTAGTATGAAAACTGACATGAAAAAAGGAAAAACTTTTGGTGCTTCTCACAAGAAAGCAATAAAAAAGGTAGGAAAGTAATGGCTAAAAAAAGAGGACTATACGATAACATTCAAGCAAAGCGCAAGCGGATAGCCGGTGGCTCTGGAGAGAAGATGCGTAAGGTAGGTGCTAAAGGTGCGCCTACTGCCAAGAACTTCAAGGAAGCTGCAAAGACGGCTAAGATGAATTATGGCGGCATGGTTGCTACAGGCACTCCAGACAAAGATAAGATCATGGGTGCAGCTTCCATGCAGCAGAACCCGCAGCAGAGCCTGATGCAAATGAACCGCAACAAGGTTACTGGTATGATGGGTGGCGGTAAGGTTAAAGAATATTCAATGGGCGGAGGGGTACGTAAAGTACGCTATTGATGGTTAACGGACTTTTACCCTCACAGAAGAAGAAAAAACGAGAGCTAACCGAGATGCAATCATCCTACTTGGATGCTCTCATGGACAATGGCGGCAATAACGCTGCAGCACTGCGCGTAGCCGGATACTCCGAAACTACTGGCAAAGCGGTTATGAACTCCCTTGCAGATGAAATAGTAGAACGTGCAAAGAACATGTTAGCCGCTAATTCAGTAAAAGCAGCAGCGGGTCTTGTACAGGCACTAGACGATGATGGAACAATCCCCCGCGCTGAACAGCGTATAAAAGCAGCGGAATCTATTCTTAATCGAGTAGGAGTGGGCAAACATGACAAGGTTGAACACAATGTTACTGCCCTGCATGGCGTTGTTCTTCTTCCCTCAAAGGCGGGGCAAGTAGACCCTATTATCATAAACAATGAATAAAATCTCTGTACACATTTTTTTTACACGCACTCAAACACCGTTTAGTCGCCTTTGCTATGCACATGACAAGGGCAAGTACTATAAGAGAGTTGAAGTAAGAACTGCAGAAGATTTTGTTGCTAGAGCCTACGCAATAGATCGTGGGCTAATCAAAGAGAACCAGATCGTACAAAATGGCTGATGATTTAAAAAGAGCAATAACAACAATCAGGGATGGACTAAAGTCTCATATTGATAGATCAGAGAGAGGCAAAGAAACAGCCTTTACTGCTCGTTCCCGTGATCTTGGTATTGCTGATCCAGATATACAAAGAGATGTCAGTAACGCACAATTAGCAAAGGGTGCTATGGGTGCTGCTTATATAGCTGCAGATTATGCTCTTGATCCTGATAAATACAGCCTAGAGGCGTTAAAAGATAAAGCGTCTAGGGCTGCATTTTCAAGGGTTGTACAAGAAGGTGAGAAACTTATTAATCGCCAGTTACCAGAGGGACTAAACCTCGATCTTAATTTTAGGGACATGAATTTTGATGAGGTGAGGCGCGGAGGACGACCCACTGTAGGGGTGGGATATAAAACACCTGTTGGGTTTGGAAGAGCAAGAGGGACAGCGGGTGTCGAAGCCAAACGCTATCCAAGTGGTGAAGGATATGTTGGGGGAAATGTAAGATTAAAGTTTGCAAAAGGTGGACACGTTAAACAATACTCCAACGCCCCAAGGAAACCACGACTAAAATAATGGCAGTAAAAAAGAAGAAGACAGCAGGAAATACCAAGATAGTATTTCACAAAGGTAAAACACTTGGACGATTTAGATCACCAGAGCGAAGGCATAAGAAAAGTATTAGACGAAAGCCCCCTGCCTTTGGTTGATAAAGCCGATGTAAGAGAAGAGCCTGTAAAGCGTAGAGGTCGCCCCAAGTTAGCCGAGGGTCAAAAGGGCAACTACCGCACCTCCGCAAAAGAGAGGGCTAGAAGAGCCTCTGCAGCCGCCGTTCGTAATGCAGACAGGGCTAAGAAGAAGGCGCAGAAGAAAGCTTCTAACGCCAAGGAAAAGAAAGACAACATCAAAAAGGTCGAACAGGCTCTGTTTAGTCCTAATGGTGCTAGAGTAATTGAAGATAATACACTACAGAATGTACCTAAGCCCGTAAAGGAGCTAGTAGAGGATGAAGCGGAAGTTATCTTCAAGCCCAACTCAGGGCCACAAACGGACTTTTTGGCAAGTCCTGAGAGGGATGTGTTTTATGGCGGCGCTGCTGGTGGGGGGAAGTCTTATGCTCTGCTTGCTGATCTTCTTCGCTACTGTAGCAACCCCAATCATCGCGCCCTTATTATTCGTCGCACACTGGACGAGCTTACAGAACTGGTTGACAAGAGCAAACAATTATATCCAAAAGCCTTTCCCGGCGCTATCTTCCGTGAATCAAAAGCAATGTGGCAATTCCCGTCAGGGGCTACGGCATGGTTCTCCTACCTCGACAAGGACAAGGACGTAACACGCTACCAAGGACAGGCTTTTACATGGATTGGTATTGACGAGATTACGCACTACCCAACACCCTATGTGTGGGAATATCTGCGTTCTAGACTTCGTACTACTGATTCTGGAATTAATGCGTACATGCGCTGCACAGGAAACCCCGGAGGGGTAGGTGGCTGGTGGGTCAAGAAGATGTACATTGACCCTGCACCACCTAACGCACCTTTTGCAGCTACTGATGTTGATACAGGTAACGCACTTTTGTGGCCTGATACAGCAACTAACGGTAAAGCAGGTCAGCCGCTTTTTCTTCGTAAGTTCATTCCGGCGCGATTGACCGATAACCCCTACCTCGCTGAAACTGGTGAATATGAAGCCATGTTGAGGTCGCTCCCAGAAGTCGAACGAAGGAGGCTTCTAGATGGGGATTGGGATGTCGCAGAGGGAGCGGCGTTCCCAGAGTTTTCCCGCAACATACACGTTGTGGAAGCCTCTCAGACGCAAATACCTGCTAACTGGTTGCGCGTCCGCGCAGCGGATTATGGGTATGCTGCCCCTTCATGTGTTCTGTGGGGTGCAGTCGATTGGGATGATACTCTGTGGATTTACAGGGAGTTTTACGGCAAGGGCCAAACAGCAGAGATGCTGGCAAATGTTATTGTAAGTCTAGAGGGGGATGATCCCGGCATGTATTACTCTGTGCTTGACGCTTCCTGCTGGAACAGAACGGGCAGCGGTCCTTCCATTGCAGAAACTCTTATTCGTAGGGGTGCTAGGTTCACTCCTTCTGATAGAAATAGAATAGCGGGTAAGCTAGAGTTGCACAGCCGGTTAAGGGTTGATGATTTTACAGGCGAGCCAAAGATAAAGATACTTTCTACGTGTACCCATCTGATACGCACTCTCTCAGGACTACCTCTGTCAAAGACAAACCCTGAAGATGTAGATACGAAAGCAGATGACCACGCCTACGATGCTTTGCGATACATGTGCATGACGCGTGCAAGAGGCCATCTAACGATCAATTCTATGATGAATAAGATGAAAGAAGCAAAGCCTAAACCTTTTGACTCTACGTTTGGTTACTAATTATGGCTGATAGTTCAGGAAGATCATCTTTTCCAGAAAGGAAAGCTGGTGTAGGGCCGGGCAAGCAGCTACAAAGTATTGTAACTAATCTGCCTGAAGCTGAGATAAAAAAGTTAGGAGTTAGAAACCCCATATCCTTAACAGCGGACGGAGCAAACACTCTTTTAAAGAACATGGAGAGAACGGGCAGAGGTCTACAAGGCGCTCTTACAGATTTAACAAATACTATAGATAAATATGAAAAACACCTTGTTAAAACTCAAGGAGTAGATGCTGCAAAAGAGTTTATTGGAAGGCTAGATGAGGCTTTTCCTGACGGTATAACGAGTATAGAAAGACGTATAACTGAAGCGAGAGCATACGAGAATCTTTTGTATGAGGCAGGTTATCTAGAGGATGCTGATCCAGATTTAAAAGAGCTAGATAAAGAATTTAATAGCCTTGATAAAGATAGTCGAAATAAACGCTCTAGTAAAGGTAAAGAAATATTAGCTATAAAAGAAACAGGCGGTGTTCCTGCAGTTATTGGCAGAGATAAAGATGGAAAACTAATATATCATCCTACTAAAACTATACCGTATAAATTAAAATTAAGTCAAAAAGGTATTGATGAAGTAAAGAACTTTAAGCTTCCTGCATATGTTAGTGCTAACTTACCTGCAATAGTTGACAATGCAAAACCTATAGAACAGCAGACTAGAAAAAATAAAAGACGATTCTATGAGGGTCAAAGCGTCCCATCAGATGATGCCCCTCCCTTAGCTAATAAAGTTGTTTCGCCTAAAACTGGTATAGAATACGACAACTTTAATGCTATGCAAGCGGCAGAGGGTAGCACACCCCGTCCGGGTGGAGAGACTGTAGAACCAAACAGAGGCGAGGCTTCACGAAAAGCAAGAGGAGCAGTGATTGTACGCAGCGACGTTAATACATTTAAACAGGCGATGGGCAAGGCTGTTAGCAAGGGCGGCAAAGTAAATCTGTTTACAGAGATTGTAGATGAAGCCCGTAAGATCGATCCTAAAGTATCTATGAACGCGATGCAGGACATTAAGGACTATTTGTTTTTTACAGGTCATTTAGAAGCTGATAAAGAAGTATCAGGAAAGTTAGGACCATCTCGTTTGTCAGATGCTGATGTGCCAGAGTACGTTAAACCTAGTCAGAAGTATTATAAGCAAGGTTTAAAAGTGTTAGACGCTGGAGGGGAAAATCAACCTTTAGTCATTAGAAAGCTGAGTGCAGACCCTGACATTCAAAGTATGTCCAGCGGTGCTAGATCAGTGCCAGAGATAACTGGCCCCCAAGCAGCAACTCCTGATAAGCCAGTATCTGAAAGGACCAGCCGCCTACTAAACATTATTAAGGGGGGCGGTAGAAAAGGACTAAAGGTTCTTGTTCCCGGTGTTGGTTTAGCAGCAACAGCAATAGAGGAAGCTGCGGCCTCAACTCCTACAGCCAGATCAGCTTTTTCTGAAATAGAATATGATAGAGTGATGGAAGAAGCTAAAAGAGAAGAACTAATCCCTGAAGAAAGTGAAGTAAGGGGGAGAACTATGGAAGAGGTAAAAAGCAGAACCTCTTTTATGAACCAATAGCTACAGAAAGGAAAAACTATGTACGCATATGGTAAAGAATACATCATGGGTATGATGAAGAAACAGGGCGAAGTAAGTGATGCCCCAGATGGTGCTTTGCACCGCGAAGGAGTAGATCAGATGTTAGTCGGCAAGATTGACCGCGATGCTCTGAATGTTGATATGCCCCGTCCGAAAAGCAATACGGTTGACCCGGCTGTATTTCGCATGGCCGACGAAAAAGACTACTAAGTAAGGAAGTCCTATGGACGATTCACCTTTAGGCGATATCACAGCGGCTGCTTTTGTTGATGACGCTTCTACTAACGTAGTTGGCACTGTTAAGTCAAAGTTTGAAGAAGCGGAACATGGCCGTTACCAGCATGAACAACGCTGGCTAAAAGCCTACAAAAACTTTAGAGGTATCTACGACTCGACTACTCAGTTTAGAGAGTCTGAGAACAGTAAAGTTTTTGTTAAGATTACAAAGACAAAAGTTCTGGCTGCATATGGGCAGATAATTGACGTTCTTTTTGCAAACAAGAAGTTCCCAATTGTTGTTGAGCCTAGCCCTGTGCCTGAAGGTGTAGCGGAGTTTGCACACCTTAGTAAAGCCCCTATGCCTCCACAGCAAGAGGAGCCTGTTGAAGACCCCTACGGTTTCCCCGGCGATGGCCGGGAGATGGCACCGGGGGCTACAGAAGCTTCTCCTCTAGCGGGATTAGCCGGGAGGTATGAAGGCGTTGATCTGCAGGAGGGTCCAAGCCGTCTGGGTGAGCCTCAGATATCTCCCGCACGGGAAACTGCACGGCTGATGGAAAAGCAAATCCACGATCAGATGCACGAAAATAATGCTTCGAATATTATGCGCCACTCTCTTTTTGAGTGCGCTCTTCTTGGCACAGGCATTGTAAAGGGACCGCTTAATGAAAATAAAACTCTTCACAGGTGGGACCAAGAAAAAAACTATAGCCCTTACAAAAAGCTTGTACCCCGTTTGGAGTCGGTTTCATGCTGGAACTTTTACCCAGACCCCACCGCTACTAATGTGGACGATTGTTCCTATGTAGTGCAGAGACATCGACTAAACAGGTCACAGATGCGTGATCTTATGGACAAGCCATTCTTTAATGGCGAGGCTATTGCCAAATGTCTTAGTGGCGGTCCTAACTACACGGATAAATACTTTGAAGACACTATCCGTTCAGAGAGCCTAGAAGACTTAGCCGCTGTTGACAGGTACGAAGTTCTTGAGTTCTGGGGCAATCTAGACAGCGATCTTATTCGTGAGATGGGCATTCCTATGGAAGTGGACGATCTTTCAGAGGTTCCTGTAAACGCGTGGATATGTGGCAATGAAGTACTTAGGTTAGTCCTAAATCCATTTGTTCCGTACCGCATTCCCTACTTTGCAACGCCGTATGAGATTAATCCATATCAGTTGTTTGGTATTGGTGTACCAGAAAACATGGAAGACGCCCAGCTACTAATGAATGGTCATGTAAGAATGGCTATTGACAACTTAGCTTTAGCTGGTAATGTAGTGTTTGATGTTGATGAAGCATCTCTTGTACCGGGACAGAACTATGATATCTATCCGGGTAAAGTGTTTAGGCGGCAATCTGGTGTTACTGGTACAGCTATTAATGCTGTTAAGTTTCCTAACACCGCTGGTGAAAACATACAGATGTACCAAGCTGCTCGACAGTTAGCCGATGAAGAAACAGGACTACCCAGTATTATGCACGGTCAAACAGGCGTATCTGGTACAGGCCGTACCGCTGCAGGACTAAGTATGTTAATGGGCGGTGCTAATCTCAGTGTAAAAACTGTTATTAAAAACGTTGATGACTTTCTTCTCAAGCCCCTTGGTGAGTGTATGTTCTTTTGGAACATGCAGTTTAGCGAAGATAGTCCTGAGATACAGGGAGATTTAGAGATTAAGCCGCAAGGGACCGCTGCAGTTATGCAGAAAGAAGTTCGTAGTCAGCGTCTCACAGCGCTACTGCAAACAGTGGCTAATCCAATGCTTGCTCCGTTTATCAAGATTCCCAATCTAGTAAGGGAGCTAGCTATTGCACAGGATATTGATCCTGATCTGTTGGTAAATGATATCAACGATGCACAAATCTTTGCAGAGGTATTGAGAGGACTAAATGCTCAACAAGGAAACATGCCAAACCCTGCTGCCGCTGGTCAACAATCAGGCGGCATGGGACAGTCTGGAGGACTACCTAGTGGACCTGAAGGAGCGCCATCAGGCCCTGCTGGTGGTGGAGAAATCGGACTTAGAGATGCGCTTGCTGCAGGGGAAGGTGCAGGTGGTGGATCACCTCCTATCCCTGAAGTCGCAGGTTAATACACAACAGAAAGAATACAGTAAACGTGGCAACTAATATTCAAGAAGCACTGGCCGGAGGTTTATCCGTTACTGCTAAACCTGTGGCTATGGAACAACTTCCTGATGCTACCATTGATGTAAGTGGTGGTTCTCTGTCTCTTGGTATTGAAGGTCTTGGTGTAAAACGTAAGAAAGACGATCTTTCTGCTGTTACATCTTCTACATCTCAGATTGCTATGCAGGATTTGTTTGGCGATCTTCTTGATGAGGTAAACTTCTCTGATCCTAACAGTGTAGATGTTTTTAGAAATAGCGCACAGACACGCATTGATGAGATGGACTCTGGTTCTTTAAGTAACGCTCTTGGTCAAGCTTCTTCAGTAGCTCAAGATGTATCCTCATTAGTAGGGTTTGTTAGCGGTGAAGATAAGAAACAAGATCAGTTTACACAAGTGTTTGGTCCTCCTGCGCCTACAAGCATTGTTCAAGAATCTGCAGATGATTTTGGTGTAGGTTCTGATTTAGGAACAGGTGTAGTATCAACCTCTAGTTTGGAAAATCCAGACTTAGCAGCACAGCTAACAGGACAAGCTTTTGGTGCTATAGCTAGCGGTGACCTATCAAAGTTTGGAACAAGTTTAGCAAGCGGGGCGATTGGTGCTTCAGGGGCAGGGGGGCCTCTTAGCGGTGCTGGCGCTGCTTTTAGCTTGGCTAACGCGGATATTACAAATGCTTTTGGCGCAACACAAGCTTTAAGTTCTGCTCTTACTGTTGCACAACAAGCAGCTTCTGTTCAAGACTTAGTAACGTCAGGAAAAAGTTTTGCATCTATTTTTGAACAGGGCGTTGAAAATATAAAAGAGTACGCACAGGGGGTATGGAGTGCAGTAACAAATCCGGCAGCAGCAATAGAAGCATTTGGAATGAGTGTGCAGTATGGGACTCAGACTCCAGATTTGTATTCTTTTGATATGCCGGGGGGTCAGATAAATTTTAACTTTGATGCTAAAACAGGAAGCCTAGCCACTCCGGGGCTTATAGGTATGATGCTTGGTAACGTTCCGGGTGTTGGTGCTATGTCTAGAATAGCGCAAACAGGTATGAAAGCTTCAGGCTATCTTGGAGACATTAGTGATAGAGCGCAAGGGATGGCAAACGCTTTTTCAACGCCGGGACATCAGATTAGTATATCTCAGAATGGACAAGCAGGAGTTACAGGCTTTAGTAATCCTTCTAGTGGTGAGCTAGGTGGATATGCTGCTATTGATATGACAGATGTACCCGGAAGTAACATAGGTGCTTTTGGTATAGATATGGGAAGTTTAGCTGATTCTTTAGGACCAAATGGAACAGTAGATAGTTTAACTCGCGAGGACATTGAGCAACATACTTATGGAGGATTTGCTGGTCCTCCTACAGGTACTGATCCTGAAGACCTTGCGACTTATGAGGAAGAGGCTCAAGCAGCTAAAAGTGCTATTGCAGAAGCTTATGGTAACACTGCAGCAGAAATTTCTGCTACAACGCAAGAAGTCTTTTCTAACTACACCCAATCTTTTATGCAAGAGTTTGAAGCTCTAGGGGGTAAATATGCAGTAGGAATGGGTGCGATGACAAGAGCCGATGCTTTAACTATGAGTCACGCAGCAGCGTATAGAGAAGACCCAGCAAGGGCGCTTACTGCCCTAAATCTACAGTATGAAAGAGACTTTCCAGAACCGGGAAGGACAAATCAAACAAGAGAAGAAGTTTTAGCTGAACAAAGGATAGCCTTCCAACAAGAAAAACGGCAAACTTTTGTAGATGCTTTACCCGATTTAGGGCAAGGTGCTGCTGACGACTATAATTCTCAAAATCCAAGCCCTGAAGTTGTAACTGCCGTAGAACAGCTAGGGCTTGATGGACTTAACGCGAACGTTAACGAAGATTCATTTCAAAAGGAACAAGTAGCCGTGCAGATGGCTATAAATAGAGGGGACTTCTCAACAGGTCGTGAAGATGCTCCGGGGCTTGGTGGAGGAACTGGTGGAGTTTCTATGACGGGGTATGAAGCTGCAGGAGCAGCAGCAGCAGAGGCAGTGGCAGCGGCAGAGATTGATTTTGGCGAGGGTGAGCAAGATGAGAGCAGCATAGGTGGCACCCCCGGCTATGACCCCGGTGTTGATGAGCCGGGGTCACCCGATAGTGAAAGCGATGGCGAAGGTTCAGACACTTGTGTAATAGCAACACATGCAGTTGCAGCTAAAAGCTTTTCAGCGCGTGACAAAGCGAAAGCAGAGGTTTGGTGCGCTCGTAAGTATCACGGTAAATGGTATGGTGAATTGTTTAGGCGAGGCTACAAACATGCTGGCAAAAAAGCAATTAACCGGGGCGAGGCAGCAAAGCACTATCAAGAGTTTAAAGATTTTGTATCTTATGGCCGTGGTTTAAAAAAAGGTTGGAGACAGGCTGTTAACTACCACAGAAGGACGGCTCAGTTTTTCTTAACAGGATTGATGCTGGCGACATGCGAAAAATTTAAGGCTGAATAATTATGGAAATAACACAAGATCAATTTACAACTAACCTAGAGCAAATGCCGCAACAG
>Ga0209336_10001354_pt1 | contig 11970 bp, 12 predicted proteins | sample LinPmetageLP32_FD_184042 | JGI IMG/M metagenome (GOLD analysis project Ga0209336, IMG submission 184042) | Marine viral communities from the Pacific Ocean - LP-32 (SPAdes) (version 2) | ecosystem: Environmental > Aquatic > Marine > Oceanic | place: Pacific Ocean | collected 2009-08-23 | reverse complement strand
TATGCTCGAGGCAATCCAGTTGTTCGCTTCGAAATCGGTGAATCTAACCGAACCCTTCTCCCCAGTTCTCTTCGTTTAGTGGGGAAACTTATGATTTATAAAGATGCTTCTAAAGGAACTCCAATTGAAGCAACTAATTTACAAATCCCTAATAATCTAGGTGTGTATTCTACATTTGATTCTCTGTCATTCCGCACTCAAAGAACAAAAAGCGAAATCGAAACAATAAATTCATACAACCGATTTATGAGTTCATACCTTCCAATTACCACATCTTTGCAGGACTCCCTTTCTCACCTAAACGAGTCGAGTTTGATTGCTCCTAATCCTCAAATGACAGTAGATACTATTGTTAATAACGCCTCTGTCACAACTGGTAATAGTTTCTGTGTTCCTTTGATTTCAGGTTTCACCTCGTCAAATAATCCTTATCCTCTATCTATGCAGGGTGTGGAAGTCACTATTCAACTCGCCCCTGATAGTAATGTGTTGTTTTCTACTGGAACTTCAAGTGCGAGTTTCACTGATGGTTTTTACGAGTTTAGTGATTTGAGATTGATTTGTGAAGTTGTTGATACTGGTTCTCCTCCACCTCCAAGTATGACATACGAATACAATACTATTTCAAGTTTCTACAATACTATCAACTCTACAAACGCACAGATTTCATTAAATCTCGGTCAATCTCGAGTTCTTGGTGTGTTTGGTAGTTTCGTTCCAACCAACTTTATTAATAATCTTACGGAAAATGGATTAGCAACACTTTATCCTCGTAAGTCGAGAACAGAGAGTGCGGTAATCGAGCAGTTAGTTTTTACTAGGGCAGGAGAGCGTTTCCCACTTATCTATAATCTCGATACAGTGCAGAAAGATCTTGCTGGAGATGAGAGTGCAGACGCTCAAATTGTGAGAAATTATTTAAATGCTGTGGTTCAGTTTTCTAAACTCAACAGAACTAATGCTTCTCCAGTTAATACTTTTGTTAAAGACGATGGAACAAATGGTAATCCTTATGGATACAAAGAAGTTATACAAGGAGGAATGGCAGGGGCAGGCATAGGTGTTGCGTTCGATGTTATTTCAGGACAAGGTGTCGATTTTTCAAGAGTTCCGTTTGGTATTAATATGGATGTTGATTTGATTAATGATTATCCCAATGCCCTATACTTATTTGTACATTCTAAACAAACTCTCGTTATGTCTCCCAGCGGAGTATCCGTAATTACTTAAGTTGATCAAATAAAAAATATTTTTTAACAATTATTTTTTTTATATTATATATTATTATATATAAATATGGAACAAAGTTCAAGAGCACTCGCATCTAATCCTATGTCCTCAACTACTGAAACACAAATTCCCGATTTAGTTCGTATAGGAGCAATCAAAACTGATACTCTTATTGATGTAGAAACATCGATACTCGAACCAGTTCAACATTCGCAGACGCAATGCAGATTTCGTCTAGAAAATAAAGGTATTTTGCATTCAAACTCCAAGTTAGTTTTTAAGATGACTAATCCAGGAGCAGTTCGTAGTGCTTACTTTCCAATAAATATTGGTGTATTTTCTTTGATTGAAAATTGTAGGATCTCAAGTGGTGGCAAAACTTTATTTGAATCTCGAGATAGTAATATGCTGACGGCATACGAATCTATGTTTTTGTCTAACGAACACAATACCGAGAGGGAAATATTTACAACTGGTAGATTAATGAATCATAATATGGCGTATGATGTAAGTGTAAGTGGAGCAAAAAGTAGAGGTGTATATATTGATACTGGAATGGATGGTGAATTAGCAAGTGATGAAATAATTATGCCATCTTTTATTGAATTGAAGAATGGAGCACAATTTCAAATCAATTTGAGTGATTTGTTCCCATTCCTTAAGTATCAGCAACTTCCACTTTATATGATGACCGAGCAGGTCACTATTGAATTAGAGTTCAGTTCTAACGCTAAACGAATGTGGCAGGATGCTGCAGAAAGTATTACTTTTGATATTGATACTGCGGAAACAAAGTTGATTGCCGATTACCAATATTACCCTGAATCGATGATGGAGGCATACGCAAATGCTAATAGGTCTCTTCAACTTACATACAATATATATCGTTTATCTAAACAAACTATAGATGATGCTGCATCTCTTAAAGTTCGTAATATTGGTGGCAACGGTAGAATTGTCACTAATGTTATTGCTTCTCTTCAAGATGACACTTTGACTGGAGTTGCTAATCCATTAATCAGTTATTCTAGTTTAGCACCTGCTGGTTCAGGAACAAGTAATGGTTCGATTACTCTTAATCTAAAATATAATAATCATTTGTTATATCCTATTGATGTTGATAATTATGCTCATCACCAGCACAATACTGCTCAATCGAAAGGAATGGTTCCGTTTGTAACTCGTTATGAATACTGTGGCGAAGGAACTGAATTGTCTGTTGCTGAAGATACATTTGAAGGATGTGATATGAGGGTAAAAACGAAGGGAGCGTTCTGTTGGCAATCGCATCGTCTTAATAGAAATGAAAGGGTTAATTCTCGAGGTATTGAATACCAAGCAACTTATCAAACTAACGGAGGTTCTCGCACTCAAAGGATATGGGTTGAATCTGTGAGGATTGCTACACTTGAGGATGGTCGCTTCCAAACCCAAGATGCATAATAAATAGAAAAATATATTCTATTTTAAAATATTCTTTTTTTAACAATATAAATAATAATCTTAAGAGTATATATATAGTATGTCAAAGGTTCAACCTGATATTCAATCATATATAGATACTCAATTAATAGAATGTTCTAGGTTGAGGTCAATTGAATATAATGCGAGTGATAATGAAAATAAACCAGCATTATTTACAAATACACAATCAAACGGAATACATATACAAGAAGGAGATAAGATAAGTGTTAATTCTGCTTATGTTAGTGAGGTTGGAGCAGGTGGCGAAGTTATTGAAATATTAGGGAAAAAAACTGGAAAACAAATGACGATTGAATATACATCTACGAGTAATACTGGTGATATAGTATTTGCTCCTACAAGTTTCAATCCATATATTAATATACATTCAGGGAGTCAAGTTTCCTATCTAATGGATAATTCACATTTGAAAGCAAGTGCTACGACCACTATAGAAACAAAAACATTTGATATTACAGATAATAAAATATTTTTTACAAATAGTTATTATAAGACAACAAACGGCGAGGGATATTTTCATTTACCGAGAAGGTTTGCTACATCTAATTTATTAAGCGACATTCAAGCACTATATAATGTTTCTTACACAAGTGGCGTTTTAGGTGGTGATAATAGTGATATAGGACCTGTGGCACTTCTTATTAATAAATATATGACTAATACTTATGTGCCGAATTATTTAATAAATGCTGATGGGACATCTACTCTTGTAAATTCGCCTGATACTTATGGAGAAGTATATACTAATCGTCCTGAATGGTATATGCAGTGTAGAGCAGACCATCAATTGAGCGAGTTTGTTTATGCTTCTCCAAGTGGTTTTACATCATCACAACCAATTCCAACTCCTGCTGTTCCAAGTAGTGCGAAATATAGACCTCATCTTGTTAAAAAAAATGATAATTCAAAATATAAAATATATAGGCGAGAGAAAACAAACTGGTTTCCTGCTGATAATACTAGAGCAGATTATGTGACAGCGATGACTCCTAGTAATAAAGGACATTATCTACGAGATATTGCCCTAAATATATATCATCCTGTAAATGATTTACAATCAATAGAATTAGATATTGGTTTCGATACACCACAAAATATATCACAAAGTATAACAGAACAATTAAATACTACAACTGAACGAGATGTAAGTGTATTTGCTCTTAATACGAGTAAGTGTGGATTGAGAGGTGTAGATTTACCAATTCAAGACAGAAATATACAAGAGATGGCATTTTCAAGATTAACAGAAACACCATTATTCAAAGCATTTGAATCTGCTACAGAATCATCATTATTACAAGATATGAGTAGAGGATTTTATAGTGGTGCTTATGAGAATACAAGTGGCATAGATTTTTCACCTTATGGAACGGATACTTGGAAAGCATATAATCAAGGGACATTAGATTATTTTAACTCGTTTCATCATATAGGCGTAAAAAGACCTGAAATATATGATGCAGGTTGTAAAATTAATAGTGATAGACCTAATTTTGTTTGTAATAGAGTCAAAGAGGCAGTAACTAAAGATACTAATGGAGTGACAATAATGACAGATGTATTGTGGAATCAAATAAACGCTTCAACAGGTAAATTATTTTTAGATGAATTCAAAGAATTATTTGACGCTCAAGGATTATATCCTGAATTGTTTGAGTTTTATTTAGAAGAGAATGGACTTAATAAAACAGATAAAATATCAGTAGATACAAAAAGATTTCTGCATATAAATGTGTCAGGAGCATTAAATAGTCAATTAGGATGTGATAATTGGGGATATGTTAATAGTGCGAGTAATGTGAGCGATACACCATTAGACGATAGTTTGATTGGAGATACAAGTTTGCCGTTATTTGTAGATTATGATAAAGACCAACGAAATAATTTAGATAAACAAAAATACGGATGGAATAAAGATGATAAATGGGGTGGATATTTTTTTAGAGGTGATAGTCAAAATTATATATCTGTAAGATTTAGTTTAGTGGATGAATACGATACAATAGGAGCAGAATTATTTAATGCTTCAAATATATTAGAAGCAACAAGACCAATAGGTTTCGATCTCCACTTTTCAGCATACGGAAACAGTATGATTGCTTTACATAGTGGAAAAACTATGTTTAACTGGGCAGAAAGAGGACCGAGAAGTTTTCAATCAAGAAGTGGTAGTTTATCAGCAGAGGATGGAGCAACACCATCTCAAAGTTTATTTGAAGATTTAGGAGGTCGTATATATGCAAATGGTTTTGATAAGTTTAAATTTTTATATTTAGGAGCACTTAATCCAATTATTAATTTTGATACTATTAGTAATAGATTTGCTTTTGGTGGTTTATCCAGTCCTGAATATTCAGGTAATTTTAGTGATGCTGGTGACCCTTATACTGGTAATCCTAATACCAGTCCAAATCAAACTCCTCAACAAGAGGTATATTTTATAAATAAACGAATAAAGAAAAATAGTTATTGTCCTAATTTAGTGCCATATAATAGTTATAGAGAATATCCTAATCCAGCGTTTAGAACTTGGACTGGTGCGACTAATCCTTATGCTACTGGAACGAGATTTGAAAGGATGAATCCAGCATTAAGTTCTTGGACTGTATATGATACTCATTCAGGAATCGTATGGAATGATTTTGGTAGTGATAAATTAAATTGGAGTTCTAATAGTATGTTTGGTATATTAGGATTTGATTATGATATATTACATCCAACAAATCCAAGTAATTATCAAACAATATTTAATGTGAATACATCAAAACCAAATACAAACGGAATTACAACTAATTCATTAGTTAAAAATACTGATATTCTAGCACAAACTCGTAATCGTTCAGGAGCACCATATTATAATTATACTATGGCATATACAGTAGGATATAATATTATTGGAGCAGATTATCAGCAAACTAAAGATAATTCTCCTCCATTATCTTCGAGTGGTATTGGGTGGATGAGTTTTGATAAACGACAAACTGGATTAGATTTACCACAAATCGCACAAGATACTACAACTGCATTTATTAGAGCAAGTAATCTACCAAGAAAAACAATTCGTCCATATTATTTAATTAGATCAAATATTATAGCACAAGATAGTTTTATAGCATCTCTCGGTAATCGTCTCCCTATTATAGCAGTAGTTAATAAAGTTAATGGTTATGCAGATTACTATACTAAAGAAGAAGAAGGAGTTGAATTTACAGCAACTAAACCATTTACAATTAATTCAATAACTACAAGTATTCATAATCCGGATGGTACATTAGCAGATGTTAGTGAATCTTCATCTGTTATTTATAAAATTAAGAAATCAAAGAATATAACTCTCAATTTGAGTGATGTTGTATTAGATATGTAGAATATTAAATATATGTGTAGAAAATAACTGAATATGTAAATATTACAATCAGTCAAATTCAAGAATAAAACTATATTTGCCTTGAAGGGATTTTTCTGTGAGAAGTTTTTTCTTGAATTTTAGTGATTTTATTATATACTATCTAATGTAAATATTACATATAGTAGTAAATATACTATTATTAAGATATAAATATTATATCTTTCTCTAAATTCATTTTATAACAATAAAATAAACAATCGAAAGTTGCAGATGAATATTTTTCAGGTTTCCAATTATATCTTGATGGTGGAACTATGATTTGTATTTTATCTTTGTATTGTTTGAAATATTTATAACATATAGTAGATACTGGCATTATTAAAATAAATGGTTTATCTAATATTAATAATCTTTCTAATATTTGTTTTTTAATACTAAAAGGTGGATTATCAACAACGAGATCATAATTATCAGGTTGGTATGTAAAAAAATCTTCGTTTTTATGTATTACATTATATTTTAAATCTATTAATTTATGTTTTCCATCATTATAAAACGGACACCATATTACTTTATCTTTTGGTATATATTTTTCTATATCTTTCCATACTTGAACTGGTGTATTAAAATTATCGAACTTTTGTGGTTGATATTGTGAATATGTTGCCATTATTATAATGAATATTATAAGTTTGAATATGATATTTTTTATATTATTAAAGATAAATGAAGATCTCTGTATTGTTGCCAATCAAACTAAATAATCCTCGTCTGCCTGATAAATCATTTATTGAGTTACAAGGACAACCTTTATTCGAACATACATTTAAACGACTAGTTGCTTTTCAAAAAGCAAATCGAGATAAGGATGTTAATTTGTATTGTTATTGTAGCGACGCTGATTTTGAAGAAAACTTACCACCTGAAATAGATTTTATACAGAGGTCTCCATATCTAGATAGACCAACAACATTAATTCAAGAGGTTATAGATAATTTTGCTAAATTAGTAAAAAGTGATATATATATATTGACACATATTACAAGTCCATTTATTTCTGTGGATAGTATGACAACTGCATTAAATATAATGATTAGAGATAAATTAGATAGTATATTAAGTGTTAGAAAAATCAGTAATTTTTGCGATTATGATGGAGAACCTGTTAATTATGATAAGGATAATGTATTACCAACTCAACAACTACAATCTGTATTCGAACATACAAACGGATTTTTTATGTTTAATGAGAAAACTTGTAAAGAAGGTAAAAGAATTGGTAATAATTTCAAGTATTATGTAGTTAATGATTATGAGTCAGTAGATATAGATACTTTTGCTGATATAGAGTTTGCGAGAAAGTTTAGATATTAAATACATAAAAATTTGATTATATATATAATCAAGTAGATATGTAAAAAATGACGACAAAAAAAGGATTAGAAAAAGTTAATAAGTTATATAATGAAGGTTGGAAATATTGTGGTGGTAATAAAGATAGTGCAGATATGAATACTTGGAACTTTTATAAAAAATTATTAGGAATAGATGAAAATACCAAACTTCCACATAAAAGTAGTTGTGTTTGCGGTCATCATATAACTTGGCAGTGCTATATATATATTAAGAAAAATGAAGATGAGTATGAGTTTAAGATTATAGGAATTGACTGCATAAGACAATTTTACGATACAGTATATCTTGATTATAGAAACAAATATAGGAAATGTTGTCCTGTATGTTGTGAGATACATTCTAACACTAGAAGAACTCAATTATGTTCTACTTGTTGTAATTTATATTGTTTAGATTGTTATAAACCAACTGATACAAAATATAGGGTGTGTTATGAATGTAAATTTAAACCAAAAAAGAAAAAGAAAAAGAAAAAGAAAAGATATTAAAATTTGAATATATATATAATCGAGAAAGCATATAGAGAGATACTACAAAATGTCAAAAACAATCAAAAGTCCTGGAGAAGCGTTGAATGTCTTAATTAGTTTGATTGAAGGATGTGATAGTGCAAAAAAATTGGTATTGTTGAAGGGAATTGGTAAAATTATGAGTGGTACAGAAATGGATGAAACAGATTGGGAAACAAAACATAATTTATTGGTTAAAGAAAATGAAAAACTTAAAAAAGAGATAGTAGAATACGAAGAAAAAATAGATAAAGTGATAAAAAAATGGATGAAGGAAAAATATGAGAAAAATAAACTCAAAAAAAAAAATGATAAATTTAACGAATTGGTTGAGGAGATGAAAGAACCTGATAAAAGTGATGAAAAAGAAGAGTTTGATGAGAAATATGACAAATATTTTGAAGTAAGTGATTAAATTACATATTAAAAATAAAATATATATTATTAATAAATGGATATTGAATATGACATAGATTATATATTAGTTGGCGATCAAGTTAAAACTGGCGGATTTTGGAATTGGATTTTAAACTTAATGAATTAGTTTAAATGTTAAAAATAAAATATTATTAAGATTATAAATGATAAAGGTTCTCGAATTATTCTGTGGTACAAAATCAGTTGGTAAATGTTGTGATTCTCTAGGATGGGAAACAATATCATTAGATTATGAAAAAAAGTTTAATGCAACTCATACTTGCGATATTTTAGATTTTGATTATAAACAATATCCACAAGGATATTTTGATATTATATGGGCGTCGCCTGATTGTCGTTTTTATAGTAAATTGCAAAATACTTGGATTGGAAGAAAAAAGAAAGATGGAATTATGACTACAAGAGAAACAATTGAAGAGAACAGAAAATATAGTGATACATTAATATACAAAGTATGGGAGATAATTGATTATTTTAATCCTCAATTTTGGTTTCTTGAAAATCCATTATCAACATTAAAAGATAGAGAAGTTATGAAAAATAAACCATATTATATAGTGGATTATTGTATGTATAGTGATTGGGGATATAAGAAAAGAACTTGTATATGGACTAATAAAAAAGATTGGGAAGCGTTAGTATGTGATGGTAAAGGTTCTTGTGGTAATATGATTGAAATAGAAACTAATGGTGCAGTTCATACTGGATATAAAACACCCATAAAATCAGCAACAAGATTTCTACATACAAATCCAATTGGTGATAATAATAAATGTAAAGAAATTAAAAAACAAAGTAAAGATTTAAGACGTAAGCATAAAACAGATGTATCAAAAGATGTTGGAGGTGGATCAAATCGTTTGGAGAGATACAGAGTTCCATTAGATTTAATATATTCATTATTTTTAGATTAATTAATTATTTTATTTAATTTTTTTTTATCTCGTCTAACACACATTTTATAAAGTTTTGCATCATTCAAAGGTGTATAACGAGGTTCTCCACCATTATTACCTAATTTAATATATTCAAAATAATTTATATATTTACGAGGGTATAATTCATTTAAATAATTATCACAATACCAATTCTTGAGTAGAGGATTAAATACAAATCCAAAATATTCAAAATGAGTTTTATGAATCATAAATTGTGTCATCGGTAATTGTGGATTACCACTATCACCAGCACTAAATCCAATATTGTTATTCATTTCAAGTTTAGTAATCATCAACGGCAACCATAGTTTATCATCAGGATATACAATATCATCGCCAATGCAAAAAATATATTCATTACCATCTTGTACTGCTATTCTTGTTAAATGATTCCATATTGAAACAACATTACCTTTTTCATAATTATTTATAATAAATATTAAATTTAAATGAGGTAGAAACGGAGGTATTTTTTCATAGTTTTTAACTAAAAAATCATCATCATTATTTATACCGATATAAACATTTATCTTTTCATATTTCAATTTAGATAAAGATTGATATAAATATGTATCTTTAATATCAGTCCAGTTTCGTTTATTACTTGTTGTAGGGATTGCGAATGCTATTTGTTTATCCATTATATCTTTAATAATATATTAATTTTTATATTCAAACTTACAATATATTTTGTATCTTTGCAAGTTTTGACTTTAATATTTCATTTTCTTTAACAAGTGTATCATATTCTTTTTTCTTATCAAAATATTTATCATACCAATAAGAACACATATAAAACCATATTAATTTATTATTATTAATATTTTCAATATGTTTTCTCATTATATATTTGAGGTTATTTTTCTTTCTAATCCATTTATCCATATCAAGAAGAAATGGATAATCATAATCTAGTAAAGTATTTAATTGAGTGAAGTATGAAACTCTTTCTTCCATATTTTATATTATATTATATACTTATATTTAAGTATCTTGTATAAACTTTTTTTCTTGTCTTCTAAAATATGCTTCTTCAAGTATTCTCTCTCTGTTCTTCAAATACCATTTGCGTTTAACTTTTTTGATTTCTTCTTTACGACTTTGATAATAACATTTTTGACAAAAAAAATGATATTTACATTTTTTCTCATCGTAAGTAATTTTACAAACTCTGCATACATTCATTGGATCATATGTGTAATTGTATTCTGTTGATGCTGTCATATATATACTACAGATATAAATATATATTCAGTTAAACGAATCAATTTCATTTGTCAATCTTCTAATTGTAACTTGTTGTGCCATATTTATTCGTTTCAATTCGTTCATCTGTGCTTTTAATCTTTTGATTTGATTATCTTTAATATTGATCTTGTCTAATGCCTCATTTAATTTTGATTTCTTTTTAGTATTATATAGTTTTGTATAACATTTTTGGCAACAATCTACATACTTTTCAACATTCTTATCATACATTTCGTCGCAGTGCAAACAAAAGTGCCAATCCCTGATAGGCATTTCTGCCGTTTTACATATATTTATATATACACTTACATTTATATATATTTCAAATTTTAATTTAAATAAAAAAAACTGACGATTTAGTTTTTTTTTGATTGTGATATATTATTGTATGTATATTTTACATCCCAATAAAATTATATTGATCTCTTCCATTTGTAACATTTGAACCATAATTAGTACCATCATAATTAAACTCTAATATATCACCCATATAATCAGCACATTTAATGGATGAGAAATATTTTTCTCCCCTCTTCTCCAATATATTACAATGAAAATAACAGATTGGTTTTGCAGTAGATTTGTGATAATGACTGAATGATGGAATTAATGTATGATATAGATTATGATTTTTTCTTTCTCTGTTAAGAGTTAGTTTTTTGAAACGACTTCTTAATACTTGTATTTCACTTAAATAATGTTCTTGTAATCTTGATACTAAAAATTCTATTGATACAGTATCTTTGTCCCAAAATCCTAATTGTCTTTCATACATATCAATAATTTTTTGTTTTATATCACCATCAATACCTCTACCAACAGATATATTATGTTTGCTCCACATTTTTTTATATGCATCATACGATTTGTTAATTTCATTTATTTTTGCGTCAATTAATGGATTAATACCTTTTGCAAGAATATCTATTTTTTCTTCTAGCAATATGACTTTATCTTGTTGAGTATCATAAAATCTAATTTGATTAAACATAATATCTTTTTTCAACGCTTTTACCTTGTCTTCAGCATAACTACAGATTTTAGTGTAAGCACATCCATAAGCATAATCTACTTTAACAACGCCCCCTGTTGAACCGCTTGTTGAGAAAGATGAGATTTGAAATCTGTTATTATGTCCGTTTCTACAATATTCTTTCAATTCAGGTAATTTCATTTTCATACATTTAACATATTCTTCATCTGCAATAGTATTGTTGAATATATTAAACATTCTATGTATTTTAACATTTCCATTAAAAGTTTTGATATAATCAATCAATTCCCTTTCAATATCAGGGGGACAATCAGTTTTAGTCAATTGACGAAATAATTGACTGATTAATGACATCTTCCCTTT
>Ga0209336_10001353_pt1 | contig 11972 bp, 20 predicted proteins | sample LinPmetageLP32_FD_184042 | JGI IMG/M metagenome (GOLD analysis project Ga0209336, IMG submission 184042) | Marine viral communities from the Pacific Ocean - LP-32 (SPAdes) (version 2) | ecosystem: Environmental > Aquatic > Marine > Oceanic | place: Pacific Ocean | collected 2009-08-23 | reverse complement strand
TGATTCATCAAACTCTTCTGTTCCTTTGGTATACAAAACACCATGAGTAGTAATATCTCTGCGCTTTTCCTTAACATATAATAAACTACTTCCTACTAATTCAGCATTTAAAAACCCATCTACATAAATTTCTTTTATTGCATTATATGGAAGTTCGCTTGGAATTAATTCTTGGTATAAGTCTGATTGAGCTGAGATGATTTTTGCCACATACGCTTTAGTGAATTGAACATCATACTCAGAAGCTTTACCGTTTAGTGTAATTGTTTTTACTTTTGCCATTGTTGATTGATTTAATAAAAAAGGAAGACGATGCGAAAGGATTTGAGAATACCTTTATTAACGAAAGCTGCTTTATATTAGACTACCACTATTTGGACTGCCGTCCTATTACTTAATTAAACCGGCCGAGGTTCAATCATCGTAATTGATTATCATAATCTTCAAGTGTACCTTACGCCACATACTCTTTGCGTTGTTCAGTCATTAACCAGGATTCAGCGGTTTGCTTACCTGGAAGTCTTTGCAAAATCTCTGTTAGATTTTTAATGCGTTAAACCTTTAGCTCTGGTGATTAACCAGTTCTGAATTTCTCATTTGAGATATCAGTGAACCATCGTCCTAGCCAAGTGCCTTATTCCCTTTTGCTCAGGAATTTTTCAGCAACGCATCTACACATAATTGGAATAATCATTTAGGAGCTACCTAAAGTTTTCCGTTCTGTGCCTTCCCATAATGTTAAAGAACTTATTAATCCGTTTGGATTTATTATTATATACTCAGTTTGAAAATAGTTTCACTTATATTAAAATATTTTCAACCGGTGAACCAGACAGGATTCGAACCTGTGACCGTCTGCTTAGAAGGCAGATGCTCTATCCAACTGAGCTACTGGTCCAAATGATTTATTCTAACTCCCCGTTACTCCATGCTTCATAAATTATTTCCATAATACCTGTTTCAGTATCAGCTTCTTCCCATCCAGTAGATTCGTTCCATGTAAAAAATTCTGTGCTCTTTGGTGTTTCAGCAATTCTTACTGATAGGTTTTCGCCATTTACTTCAAGATCGTATTCATTAGTGGTTGCCCACCATACTTCATCTTTACTTTTTACATCAATTGTATTTTCCATAATTAAATTGACTTTAGAGATTCATCTTGTGAAGAAATAGTTTGGTCATAATATCTTTCTCCGCACATTGCGTCTTTGTATTGTTCTGCCCAATCAGGTCTAATTGAATATCCATTATAAACTACACCAATAATTCTACCTTTTTCCAATTTGTCTCTGAATACTGGAAGTACTACACCTTTACGGTCAGTCTTTCCTTCTGGGTGTGGTACACATGCCATAGGTTTAATCCATGAAACTTTGTCTCCTACTTTGAATTCTGTTTTTGTCATTTTTATTTATTTAAAGATTAGTACCGCTGGGCGGAGTCGAACCGCCACGGGCTTTCAGCCCAACAGATTTTAAGTCTGTCATGTCTACCAATTCCATCACAACGGCATTCGATTTTACTTCTTATTCTTAGGGTTTATTGTATTCTTATTAAACATAATTGAAAATAGTACATTCAATCCGAAGGCTTGCCAAAATCCAATAGGATTAACAGCATCTATAGCCGGTACGAGGCATTCATTCCAAAGCCATTGTGAAGGCCATGCAAGAAGTAATGCCAATACAATCGCTCCTAGTATAAGTAAAAAGGCGAATGCGAAGGGTGCGGTAATTTTATTCATATTTGTTATATTGTTTATAGTATAATTATAACAGGTTAGAAAGAATTCTGAAAGTGTTTCAGTAAAAAATTTTAATGTGGAGAATGTAGGAGTCGAACCTACGACCTCTTGCGTGCAAGGCAAGCGCTCTAGCCAACTGAGCTAATCCCCCATATCATCATCACCTTTAAAAATACCATATAGAAACATTAACAAAAAGAATGGCCATGCTATAAACCAAAAGATCCTTTCAAAGTTAGTAGGCTCATCCATATCTAATTCTCGGTAAAGAACATCAAAGCAAAACCCACACAACACACCAATGCTTATGTATATAAAAATCCAATTACTTAGCATTAACTAATTCTTTGATTTGTTTATCATCTACATTACCAATCTTCTTACCTTTAATTTCACCATCTTCAAAATACATAAGGGTTGGAATACTTCTAATATTGTATTCTTTAGCAATATCAGATTCTTCATCTACATTACAAAAGATAACTTTTATATCTGGATTATCAGTATCAAATTTTTCAATTCTAGGTTTCATCATTTTACATGGCCCACACCAGGAAGCCCAAAAGTCTACAAGTACCCTAGGTCCATTAAAATCTTCTTTAGTCATAATAAATTTTGTTTCTATATTTATACAGGCGGATCAAGAGGTACTGCTTGGTACAATTGACTTCCTAGTATTAAATTAGTTGTAACATCAGGAATTCCTTTCCCAACATAAGGTTCAAGTTTTTGCATAGCCTCAGTAATATCCTTAGCTATAATATTGATTTGTTTTTGTGTACCGTTATCAAGATAGTCACATTCATAGATGAGGTGATCTTTAATCTTAGAAGTTTCTATTACTTCAATACTAAGAACAATTGTTTGCCTTTCAATATTGTTTAACGAATTAATTAGATCGTTTTTCTTTCTGTGATATTTCTTCTTTAACATATTAATTTATTTCTTATTAGGGAATCTGCCATAATTACCCATGCCATCATAGTCATGAATATCGTGATCAGGATAATTCTCTTCTTTTTGTTTTTTGCTTGAATAAAATATATTCCAAACTAACAAAGCCACATATATGCTAAAGATAATCCCTCCTATTATGAACATTCCTATATTCATCTAATTCTTCTTTGTCTTATTGCAATTGAAAATAGTAATATTGTTCCAGCCCAATGAGCTGAATATTGAGCCTCTGCGGTATAACCACATATTCCTAAACCTATTGAGTAGCACATACAAGTAAATGCTATAATAATAGGATACCATTGACGGATAAAATTCTTCATATTAATTGTTGTTTATTATTATATTGTAAATTTAATTTTAGTTTACGGTCGGCCGAGAGAGATTTGAACTCTCATGTAACCAATTACTCTTTCTACAAGGTATAAGCTTGAGGAGATACCGGCCGATGCTTTAGTTAACCTATAGCGGTTACTATAACAGAAGAGTCTATCGCAGTAAACTCTCCGCCGTCAAATATCTGACAGTAGGTTAAACTACCTTTTTGTTTGTTCACCATGAAGGTATTGTATCTGGTGTTAGTAGAGATAGTAAACACGGAGCCAGGGAGGAGGCGCCACAATTTGTAATGGTTACCCTTAATGGGTTCTTTGATCGTCCAGTCTTTAATGTTTCTTGACATGGTTTTTTAATTAAAAAGTTTTATAAAAAATGTAGGGTTGTTTTCTGAGTTCTTAGAGGTTCGGCACATTTTCTAATGGCGGTCGCACATTCGCACATAGAGCACATGGTTCCATTAGAATATTGAGTTAGCCCATGAAGTATCAAAATCAAAAATATTGCAAAACATCACAGCAAAAGCAAAGCCAAGGGTTAGTAGTAAAACTCCAATCGCCATGTTAGCCACACAGTATCCACAGAAGTTAGCTATATTGTTCAGCTTTCGTTGATTCATTCTTTTCATCTTCATTAGTTTTTGATTCGCAAATTATTTCGCAGTTATTTCCAGTAAATTGGATGCCAACAACGTTGCCACCCCTTTCGGTAATTCCTTCCATAAATTTGTTTAGATCAAAAGACCTAAAAAAGAATCCACCTTCAGCTCGGCCATCAAAGCCATCTTTCCAAAAAATTATATCTTTAAATTTATTTTCCATTATTAATTATTATATAGTTCCATCTTGAGATTGTTTAAATACATTCCCTAATTTTTTTTCTGCCTTGATCTTAGCCACATCTTCCTCTAAATCATCATAACCTTCAATATAATCCGGATCACTAACAGGAATATACTCTGAATAATCTATATGGACCATAGAGGGACAAACCTTTGGAATAACGAACGCGGTAAACTCAAACCCAGCGCCGAACTGTGGTTGTCGTTCTCTCGCATGCTTAAAGGTATTATTAGTAAATCCGAGTGGCGTCGCATTACCGTAGTATGTCGCGTTTAATCCATCAGCCTCGTAATGACCACCAGACTCGCCGCAGTGGCAGGTCTTGGTAGTGTACGATAGACTGAAAGTATCTTTGCAAGTATTACAGTATAGTAGCTTCATGATTACTTAGAAAAAAGTGTTTTGTAAATTTTGAGTACCAGTAGACCTGCAAGGATTACAGTTAGATATTGAGCACAGCAGCTGATTGCGGATAAGGACTCCGCAATGGATGCTAGAGCATCTGCTTGGTCGGTATGATTACTTAAGAATTCGTTCATAGGTAAATTTGTTATTGTTATTATAATAAAAATATAACAAGTACTAGAAGTATCTGAAAGTTTTTACTAGCTCTTTTTTTACAGGATGAAAAAATTTCTGGACTAGACATGATCCGAATAGACATAGTAATTGGATCACATTCTAGATACTAGCAAAAATTCTGGCTGGAAATTTTATGTGGGCCCAAACTCATGAGCCAGTTTGACCTAAAAAGCATCAAGTGAATTTTACTCTTGAAGGGTATTATTCTCTAAGGGTACTATGACTACCACAATAGCTATCCAGGACCATCCATGTCAATAGCTAGTACTACCACTACTACAGGTACAATAGGTACTACTACAACAATAGACCACCATTAGCTAACCATGTACTACCACTACCATTAGCTACTACTAGGGCTATTACTGTTAAATTGCCTGTACAGGTCCCTATAGGGCTATATACTGCTCTAGACTGGTAGACCGCTATTTAATGGATTTCCTAATAGATCGTGCCCTAATGGTTGTTTTGGAGCTGTTGGGCGGTTTTGACAATGCTGTGAATTAGCTGCTCTGTGGAGGACTATCTCCTGTAGGGCCGATATATCACCATATAGGCTAAATAGTGTGTCTAGAAGGTGCTCTAGAGTGCTATTAGTGTGTATATATGTGAAATAATGGGCTATATATGGGCTCTAGAGGGCCGTTCTAGAGGCTATGGCTAGCAGGACCTAGATATAATGCCCTAAATGTGGGTAATTTTCACACTAAAATAGGCATTTTTACTTGGCTGGTCTAGAGCCCATTCTAGAGGTGTGAGTTTTGTGTGAAATTTAAGCACTAAAAAGGGCAGCCTAGTCTGAAATACAGATTTGTGGCTGCCCTATAACCTTTGGGAGAAAAACGGAAATTTGAAACCCTTCGGTTTAGTTCATAATCAATTGATAGATTTATGCTTCTCCTCTTACCATTGCAGATTCAGAGGTAGATAGTAATTGTTTGTTAGCGAATGGATTGATATCCAATACACCTTCAGTATCATATTGCTTTTTACAAAGTATGTTACCAGCGGTTACCATTAGATTCCCCATTTTACCTTCGTTAATATTATACTTAGTATCATTAGAGGCAAAATTGGTCATACCATTTACTACATCCCAAACAGACATACCAGATTTAGCATTTTTCATTTGAGCCTTTGTAAAGGTATTTGGATCGGCACCTAGAGTAGAATAAGCCTTGAATGCTCTTTCTACCGGAATGTACCTTTGAATATAATCGTAATCTACAGTCTTATCCAAAGATAGTAGGCTAGAAGCAGCTCTCTGCATTTCCGATAAACTAGCGTCAGTATTATGAGCCTTTTTAATATTATCGGCTAATCCCACTGGTTGGAAATTAGTAGAGGCCATTCTAATCATATGTTCATTAAACTCATTGATGTTTTTATCGTTGAGGTTATGTAATCCATAGTTTTCAGCGAATGCCGTTGAGGTCATACCATTTGCACAAATTAACCTTTCCAAATAAGGCGATACTTCTAATCCCCTTGTTGGCGTATTTCTGAATGTTACACCAGTATTAAATACTTCGTTAGTCATTCCTGGTACATTAAACATTCCTTGTGGAGATACGCAGTTAATTTGAGTTCCACCATATTGAGAAGATCCCATATGAGTTACACCTAAATTATATTGATCGATATACCTTGAGGCAAAATCGATAAATGATTCTTGGCTAATAGAAGCATACCCTGCAGGTAGAATATCAGTAATCTTTCTACTATTAGGATCCACCAATAATGTTACCGTTTGTTCGTTCCTTGATGATTTAGCAGATTTCATCATAGTAATTAATTGTCTTAGACCGTCATTACCGAATCCATCAGAAAACCTTTTAGCGAATGCTTTAGGAATCCTTAGCCTACCAAGTAATTTACCGAATGCTTTATCCGTTACTTCAATTTTAACACCATCCACATCAATATGATTGTTATCAATTACATTGAATTCTGATAGAGTAATTTCTTTTCTCATTAATTGGTTATTAATGGCTTCTGCTTTTTTAACGTCGAATGCAGATTGACTTAAGGTTGTAATACTTTTCATAATTGTTATCCGTTTTTTAAATTTTTATATAATATAAATATAATCAATATTGTTGGGAATTGAAAATTTTTCTAGGTCTTTTTTCACAAAGTTATTAACAATTCCCTTTCTTTATTTATTCAGTTGTTACCTCATCCTTTAAACCGAATAGTTTGTCAAATTCAAGGCCATCCTTTTTGACCATTTCCTTTTCTTTCTTTTTCAATTGTTTTAGAGATTCAGATTTTTTGAACCTTTCAGTATCATATGTTACATCTCCAGTTGCAGCAAGATTGAAGAACATTTGTTTTCCAACGTGACCTCTTCGGTTTTTACTAAATACCACATACCTTTCATCCTGAGTAATTTGATCAACGAATCTGATTTCCATCATACCGGTTGTCATATGCTTTAGTTTATTAGATCCTACGAATGTACCTCCTTTATTTACTTGTTGTATATTAAGGAACGATGTATACTTCTTACCTTTATTCTGTCCAAGGTTTTGTTGATACATTAAATCCAATAACCATTTCTCTGCTCTATTCCTTGTCATTTTATCAGCTTCTTGGATAGTGGCTTGTAGTTCAATAAATGAGTCGATCAATACAACATCGTATCCATCATTTAGTACTTCTTCCAATATAGCTTTTGGAGATTCATCATCAGCGATTTCTTGTGGAAAGAATATATCCAGGTCTCCAAATTTAGGGTACCTATCCACATATAGTTTCAGATCCACTGGCGACATTTCTGCTGATATAAATAGTACCTTAGATCCGCTCTTTTTTGCATTAGCGATTATATCCAGAGTAACGGTAGATTTACCAACTCCAGGATCCCCTACTACCATCCAGTTAGTTGCCTTTGGTACACCACCATCGATTGAGAATAAACCGTCAAGTGGAGTATTAGTTTTATGAGCATCGAATAGCCCTTTTGCGAATTTGACGTTTGATATTTTCGTCAGCCTATTGTTTAGTTTAGATACTCCCATTACTTAGATTGGTTTTTAGATTCAACTTCTTTTACTTTTTCAACCATTTCGTTGAATCTATCAACAGCGTTAAATCCTTTTACCGCCATTCCTTTTAGGAGGTTGCCTTGTAGGTCTTTGATCATTAGTAGATCTCCGTTCAGTTCTACTTTGTACTTTGTTAGTGTTTTTACCATTTTTCCGTTTTTTTAATTTTTATTATAATATAAATATAATCAATTTTATTGGGATTTGAAAACTTTTCCTAGACTTTTTTCAAGAAGTTATTAACAATCCCATGTTAATAACCTAGGCCATAATATTAACTTTTAGTAATTGTAGCCTGGCGGTCCATGAACCATTCCAGTTTCTTAGTAAAGAACTTGATGTTATCCAGGTCCAATGAGTCTACCGCCATACTCAGTTGAGCTTGGTAGTATTCAATCTTCGGTATGTATCCATTCGAATACCGGTTAGTACGAGGTTCAGCATTGTAGTAGTACTTTGACATATTGTATAGTTTTACGGTTTTTAATATTATAATATAAATATAACACAATTTCTTGGGATAAAAAAATATTTGGGCAGTTATTTTCTAAAAGTTATTAACAATTTGTAATTACTCTTAGCGTGCTACAGCGTATTTCCTATCTACTGTACATCCACTATACTAGACTGTACATCCACTATTTACCTAGGCCTAGGAGGGTCGTATTTCAGGTGGTAAACTAGAGACACGCTTCACAGCCGGATTTGGTTTTTGACCACTGACATGGGTAACTAAGGCTCTTGTCAGTTGATTACTTTGAGTACTTTGAGTGAAAATAGCGGTATTACATAGATTTAGGGTAAAAAACGGCTAGTATATATTAGACTCCTCTGGATCGTAGTACTAAAAGCCAGATATTAGCAATCAGACCTCCGGTACGGAATAACTGATAGTCTAATGATAACTACCCTGGATACGACTATTCTATGCTAGTACTGGTATACGCGATTATTAATAGTATTACGATAGTTGAGTTGATTACTATATAGGTATTTGAGTTGTTTGAGACTTAGAGGATACTAGGGTTCTTGCTCTTTATATAGTATTTTGCGAAAAGCTGGTTAGTTACTTAAAGGTTTAAATTCCATTCATCATTCCAGTAGATTTGAGTTATTTGCTGGTTATAGTGGTTGTAATGGTTTTTCATGTTCGTTTGGTTTTAGTGTGCCTATGTGCTGACCTTTGATTACTTTGATTGTTATTCTATTAAACTGAAAGTATCTTATTGACCGCCTCTTTTCTTAGAAGTTCTAACAGGAGTTGTAGATCTGGTTGGAGTAGAAGGTCTATTAATAGTTGGCCTAGAATTATTACGTGGCCTGCTATTATTAATTACTGGAGGTCTTGTATTGTTTACCGGTGGTCTAACATTGTTATTAGGTCTTGTTCTAATTATTACAGGTTTTGTTCTTAACGTAGGTTTATTAGAATTAATACTTGGTCTTGGATTAGTTCTTGGTCTTGTAGTGTTTCTATTAGAATCTATTGTTGATTGTATTATTGAAGCTTGGCTTATTCTATTGTTGTTTGACATTCCTCTTCTTCCATATACATTACCTAGCCATTGAGTTCTTGGACCATAAATGTGGTTATAATATGGATAGTTATTTTGATAGCTCCACCAGTAATTAGTATTCCAATTTCCATAGTAAGGATACTGATTCCATGAGTTCCAATATCCTACATTGTTGTTAAATCCGTTATGCCAATTCCACTGCCAATTCATCCAATAATCATGTGGACTATTCCATCCAAATCTATATAGTCTATTATAGAAAAATTGATTATGAAAAAAGCTATAATTTTGTTGCTGTAAGAATGCGTAATAATCGTTAGCAAAGTTCCAATCAGTTCTTAACTTCCATCTTAATTGACTTACTGAATTTATCTCTTCAACTACATAACCTTCAGACCTTAAAGTATCCACATAACCTGCTGTATTTAATGTATTATACCGAAAGTTAACTCCACATGAATTTACTGTTAATGTTAAGACTATTATGCAGATTAATTTAAGTAAGTTTTTCATAGAGTTTATATTGTATGTTTATGCTAAGAGATCGCCAAAGTTATACTTTGGTTGCCATTGATCTTTATGTTTTTCAATGACATCTTCCCATTGCTTTCTTAGCTTTGCAAGCCTTGGGCTATATTGTGTTGTTGGAGTCCAGCCTTTCTTTAAACCATCTCTCCAGTTTGCAACTCTAATTTCTACCTTATCAATAGCTTTAGGTTTCTTAGGGTCGTTACCATACCCAGCTGTATTCATTTCATTTAGAGTTTGGATATATTTCATTATGCTGCTTTTGACAATTCTTTATCTAAAGTTTTGATTTCTTTAGCATCTTTTTGTTGTAATTGTTTTAATACCTTTGACATTTCAGTATCGGCAAGTTTTATAGTAGCATCGTTAGCCCTCATTCTAATTTCTAACTTTACCTTATTTACATATTTAGTTAGTTTATCACTTTCTTGACCGATTACATCCATTTTAGAAATAATGATTTCTTCTTTATTCTTTAATGCTTTTATCTTTGCTGCCTTTGCCTTATCAGAAACATCTACCTTTGATTGATCAGATGAATAATCAGAGCCTTTTGATTTTACCTCATCTCTAAAAGAATCTATTTGATCTTCTTCAATCTCTAGTTTTGTTAACTCTACTTTTACTTTAAATAATTCTTCACCTAGCTTATTTAATTCATTTTTCTTTTTAGGATTAGAAAACAATCCTCTTATAAAGGAAAAAAGACCTTCGTTTAATATTTCAGATAATTCATCATGGCTTATCTTACCTTCAAGGATTTCATAAGTGTCATTAATTAATAATGCATTATGTTGAAACTTTTCAAATGTTGGAATATGACCCATTAGTATTTGTTATTTGTTTATATATTTATTGAGGTCAGTCAATAATTCATTTGCTGTGTAATACCATCCTTCAAATGTAATACCGTCATTAACTTCATGCTTTGTTAAATACCAAAGCTTCTCCTCTTCTAAATATTGTATATGCCAGCCTTTCATATTGCGTGTTCATTAAACCAATTAAAACCGTGTTCTTTTTCTTTAAGATATTCAGCAAGTGATAATGTAGGTTTCCATTGTGGGAATGCTTTTCTAAATTTTGAAGAGTTTATTGCGTATGCACGGTCATGACCTAATCTATCATCCACATATTTAAATTTAATATCTTTATTTAATACTTTACCTATTGCTTTTACAATATCAATATTTTCCCATCTATCATCTGAACCGATATTCCATACTCCTTTATGTGTTGATTCCATTAAAAGTAAAATAGCTTTAGTATTATCTTCAACATGAATCCATTCTCTTATCTGTTTGCCATCACCGTACACAGGTATTTCTTTATCTGCCTTAATAGATTTTTGTATAGTAGGTAAAAACTTTTCTTCGTATTGGTCTATTCCAAAATTATTACAGGTTCTTGTGATAATGTATGGAAAATCAAATGTTCTACCTGCAGCTTCTACTAATAAATCAGATGCAGCCTTTGAAGCAGAATAATATGATGAACCTTTTAATGTCATATCTTCTCTAGCAATAGCACCGCCACCATAATCATCCATATCCCCATAAACCTCATCTGTAGAAATATGAATAAACTTTTTTAGATTTTTATTTTTCCTAGCAACCTCAATTAAATTAAATGTACCTTGTATGTTACTGTGTATAAAAGGATTTCCATTTTTAATAGAATTATCAACATGACTCTCTGCTGCAAAATGTACTAAATAATCATATTCACCTAGGTCATCTTCTGTAATATCACAAATGTCTTTGTTAATCCATTTATTTTTTAATGATTTTACATTATTTTTATTTGCTGCATAGCTCATATTATCAACAATCACTACTTCATAATCGGTTTTATTGTTTAATAGATTTATAAAAGAAGATCCTATAAACCCAAAACCACCTGTTACGATTACCTTTATTTTAGTATTATTCTTCATATGTTATTGCCTTTTTATATTTGTCACAGTTCATTCTAACATCTTTAGGCATCCACCCTGGTGCTTTATCTTTTTCAACATTAGTGTTAGTTATTAATGCTAAGTCATACATAGATTTTTGTTCGGTTCCTACATTATAAATTCCTTCAGCTTTTGATTTAATTAAATCAATAATATTTTTAGCTACATTATCTACATAATCAAAATTACCTAACATATCATCATAAGCTAATTCATAAGGAAATGGTTTAGGTTTATGACCACATCTAATAATTAAATAATTTTCATTCTTAAGCTCAATATACCCATCAGCTAATAACTTTGTATAAGTATACCAATTTTCAGCATGTACTGGAATTTTGTCTTCAGATCCTGACGCTTTAGTATTAGCATATACATAATCAGTTGAAATATGTACAATCTTTTTATTATTTTCTTTGCACCAATCAGATAATCTAGTTGCAGCTTTATAATTTATCT
>Ga0209336_10001348_pt1 | contig 12012 bp, 19 predicted proteins | sample LinPmetageLP32_FD_184042 | JGI IMG/M metagenome (GOLD analysis project Ga0209336, IMG submission 184042) | Marine viral communities from the Pacific Ocean - LP-32 (SPAdes) (version 2) | ecosystem: Environmental > Aquatic > Marine > Oceanic | place: Pacific Ocean | collected 2009-08-23 | reverse complement strand
CCGTTCCACCGCTTATTACAGAAAAGGTCTTGGTCGACCTTGGCAAGACAAGCTTGCGTTCGTTTCTACGCACACATTGAGAACACACACACACGAGTCTGTACCGTACCACAATGTGAAATTGTGACATTTAGTCTCGATTCGTAAATCCCTAAATATTCTTTGGCGATCATCTCTCTATAAATCAGATGTCGCCGTACAGTGGTGCGGCTCGTAGCTTTACGACATTTATCATTATACCAGCCAAACAATATTTACCTATCGGCAAGGGGATTGACGAACTGCGAGCCATGAAATGTGTAACCGTCATTGCGTACAGACTCGTGTATGCGTCTTAACTTAAAACCAAATATGGAGCGTTGAACCATGACTACACAATTGGAACTATTCAAAGACGAAAACGAAGTTATAGCTGACTTGGTAGTGTCACATCACGAACATGTCATCCAGCTTGAGGAGGCCAAGACCGAAGCAAGTATGGAGCATGATTACGATAGGTACGATGATCTTTCTATATTGCAGTGCGATATAGAGATTGCGGCAGAGTCTGGCGACCAAGACAGGCTCATGGAATTGATACAAATGAAAACTGCATACCAGCAGTAGGAAGCCAAGTATTTGGGGGTGATCTTCATGGTCATCCCCGACAATCATAGGAGCGTTGAAATGTTACAAGAAGATACAAATCAAGAACTAGATAACTCAGAGTTCACTACAGAGCGTTTGGATGCAATTGCCAAGGCACTGCAAGCAGATGAGTCCAAGCCTGTCGATAGACAGAAACAGTGGAACGATGAGTTCGCCAAGCGTGTTGTTGCGTTGGCTGACATGTTTGACGAGGGCGAGGATGTAATCATACTTGCCAAGCTAGCAGATCAGTTACCTCGCATGTTTGAGAAGATGCGTGACAATGTCCAGGATCAGGCCATGAACGTCAAGAATGAGTTGACGACAGCCAGACGTGGTGACGTTGGTATCGAGCTTACCCAGAACAAGATCGAAGACCTAGAGGAAAAGATGATGAAGATGCGGAGGCAGTGGGCTAACCTTAACAATGCCTTTCATGTCATCCTGAATCAAGCACGACCAAAGATCATCAGCAATGCCGGCTTCTCTTTCAATGGTGGCAAGTACACCACGCTGAAAGATCTTCCCAGAGTAATCAGGAAGAATGTACGCAACAGACACATCACCATCGAAGCCTATCGTTCCAATCCAGAGCTTTGCTACCAGATGGCAACGGAGATTGGCTTGGTAGAGCTGCCGGACGACCAGAAATAACTACATAGAGGGGAGGGCTAGTCCTTCCTCTCTTTCATTTGTCCAGAGGTTGGGAGCTAGTTCTGAAACATCAGAGCTGTCCCCAAAGATCTTTTTCATCGCCTCAAACAGGAGAACGTTATGAGAAAACGTAAAGTAAAAACAAAGAAACAAACACCTGTTCAAAGAAACCCATTTGTTTCGATTGTTAAAAAGATAAAGCCAAGAATAGTTAAGTCAAAAAAGATATATTCACGGACTAAAACTGCTTGGAAAAAGTTACACAATAATATTGCCCAAGGGGGACGGTTAAATGATTTTTTACATTCTAGCAGGCGTGGCTTCAGCTATCGCAATACTGTTCATGCTTTTCAAACTGGATATAAAAAAAGTGCTAGCATTCGACGTGTTTGTAGACATTGGAGCAAGCTTTCTTCTTATAATAATGTTCGCTGGCACATTCGCAGGAATGATGGCCGCAGTAATAGCAGGAGCTATTATATCAATCGCTCTGTATTGCATGAAAAAGCTAATGGGTTGCAAGAAACCGCAAAGAAATGGTTTTCGTTGGCAATGGGTAAACGTACCACCAAGAAACGGGTTCAACCATGCAACATATCAATAAAGCCAAATCAGTTTAAATTGTAGGCTAACTAGGTTCGTTCCTTTCGCTAGTTAGCTTACGTAGAGGCAGACACCGTCAGTTGCAACAAGGTCGTCAGTTCTGTCACTGTAGGGCAGGTAACGTGATCCCTACAACTAAATAATCGCCTCAACCCCAACCTACACTCATCTATGTGAATTTCAGAATTAGGAAGCCAATGGTTTTCTAAGTGTCTGGTCATTTCCGATCAGTCAAAACCTTAACGTCAAATGGAAGGACGTCAAACTCATGAATATAGCTCAAATCACAGTATCAGGTAATATCGGTGCAGACCCAGAGATCAAGGATGTTAACGGCACAAAAGTCGCTAACTTCTCTATCGCAGTCAACGAGAATTACAAAAACAAATCAGGTGAGAAAGTAGAAAACACTCACTGGTTCCGTGTCGAAGCATGGGATGGCGGCAATGGTAAGGGCCTCGTGTCTAACATCATTGAGCCGTACATCAAGAAAGGCTCGACTGTTTACGTCCAAGGCTTTCCAACACAGGAAACCTACGAAAAGGACGGTCAACAACAACGTTCATTCAAGATCAAGCTAGCTGGTTCTGGCTCGGTTCTTCGCATGTCTGCCAACAAGGACGGTGATGCCTCAGAAACACCATCTGCTCCTGTAGCTGGCGTGAAGATGGATGACGATATTCCGTTCTAGGACGTACCACCTAGATCGGATGGGGGAGGGTTTTCATCACCTCGTTTCCCTCCCCCACCACTATTGAGGAGGCTAAAATGAAATATGCAATTCAACAATTAGCATACGCCTTAACAGTATTCTTACTTTGTGGAGCATTTCTTATGGTGGGCGTGCAAGCACTGCCCGGCCAAGGTTGCTCATTAATTCCATGATGTGCCGCACATGTAAGAACAGTGGCTGGTACTACGCCAGAAACTGGTTCGATCCGTCCGGCTCAGATGTCGTCTCAGAAATGTGTAACGACTGCGACTATCACAAAACAAAACCATCGCCTCAAGGGAGTCTAATCAATGATAAATCGTCTTCGGCAACTGCCGTTCATAAGTAAAAAAGCCAATTGGTTAGGGTGGTTTATTACCACGCATCTAACGCTGACTTTTATCATCATACTTTTTCTTATCGGTATTGGGGTCAACCCAACACTGGTTCTATCAGTAATTGCCGCCCCATTGTGGCTGGCTGTTGCTTTCACTTCACGTTGGATCACCGACAAAATCATGGAGGACTAAATGCAGACGCTTATGAAAATTGATTACAATAATCATGTCATCACAGCAGACAAAGAACATGAGTCAGCTCTTAAAACATTCATATCTGCCATAGCAACAGGCTCGGTTAAAATTGAAACAATAAAAACCTGTTGGCCAGATGAAAGCCTGTTCGTTGATGTTAATGACCAAGATAGGTATCCGCATACCTATGAAGAACTGGAAAATAGCAAACCAACATTTGAGAGCTTTGACGGCCTCAAGCAGAAAACAAAGTTTTTAGAAAAATTAGAAAAGAAAAACGCCGCTTAGATATTGGTGTTAAAGGGGTGCGCCGGAGCGTTGAACTTCTAGCCCACCCCCTCAACTCGGAGGATTATATGTTACAAATACCGCTTAATCAACTAAAGCCTGCCAAGCAAAATGTGCGTCAGGTCAAGGCATCCAGCGATGGTCTAAAAGCACTTGTCGCCTCAATCAAAGCACAAGGGTTATTACACAATCTTGTTGTTATGAAGAATGGATCTGGATACCACGTCATCGATGGTAACCGTCGCCTACAAGCATTGACCAAAATACATGGCAAGTCATCTGTAGAAAAAATCAACTGCGTTGCAATCAAAGACAACGATCAGGAGGTTGGCCTCCACGCTAATATGATGCGTGAGGACATGCACCCTCTGGATCAGTGTGATGTTATCACCAAACTATGCAGTGGTGGGGAAGAAGACTTTGACTCTGTAGCCGCTAGATTTGGTCAGACCACAAAATGGGTACACCAGCGTGTAGCCCTGTCTGAGTTATCGTCTCTTGCCAAACAGATGTTCCGCAATTGTGATTTCAATCTAGGTGTTGCAATGGCTTTGACTCTTGGCACACATAAACAGCAAGACGATTTGCTTGTTAATTATGGTGATACCAAGCTAGCACCTGAATTTGTAAAACGCTCAATGACAAATTACAAAATACCTTTGTCAGCCGCAATGTTCGATACAACTCATCTTGCAGACAATCTTGGCATTGAGGTCGATTTGTTTGGTGATGGTGCTTACATCACAAACGTAGAGCCGTTTGAGGCTTTGCAAAACGAAGCTATTGAAGCCAAGTTAGAGGAATTGAGACAAAAAGGTTATGCAGACGTTATCTATCTTGTGGATCAGTATTCTTGGGAAGCACCAGAATGCCGTGGCCTCAATGGTTGTTCAGAAGAAGTAGATATTCAAGATCGTGTTTGTGTTGTTTCCTATACAACTCACAATTACAAACTGACAATCAATGACACAAATATTCACAGAGATATGGAACGTCAAAAAGAAAAAGAAGCCATTGAATCAGGTGAAATAGAAGCACCAGTTCTTACACCAACAGATTATTCAAAGCCTCAGAAAACACTGCTTGACGGTTACTATCTGGAACATGTTCGCAATATGTTGTTTGATAAGTCTGGTGATGATTTCTGTGACAAGATGACAGATGCAATGTTATTGGCAAGACGCATAGGTGGTTATGCACAGTTTGGTGATCGTATCATCGGCACAGTTCATGTTGACCATCAAAACGCATTTACTACTGATGACGAGCCGGAACACTTACCAGCCTCAGCATCTTCTGCTTTTATAAAAATATGGGAAGACAAGTATCAAGCAGAATATGAAGCTAATGGTACAAGTTCAATTCAATACATTATGAATATGGACAAATCAGTACGCTCTAAGCTCAAGTTCGCTTATCTAATTGGCTCAATTAACAAAGGCCAAGCCCGTGATAAAGAATTTATTGATGTTACTGGTCTTGATCCTGTCAACTGTATCAACTGGTTCAAGCCAGATGCTAATTGGCTTAACAAGTACAAGATTGGTCAGGTAGAAGATCTTTATAATCATCTTGGCATCAAAGCTGTTGGTAAGGTTAATCCCAAGAAACGTGATCTTATTGATGCAATAGTAAAACATCTTGACGAGAAGCCTGACTTCAATCCATACATGGAATGGGAAGCTAAACAAGAACAGGAGGCGGCATGACATTCGACTGTAGAAATTGCAACCATCATTGGGCTTCTGAAAAATACCCAGAAACTTGTCCTAAATGTAATTCATTTGCCGTTATGTCAACAGACGAATGGTCAGAGGAAGACGCTTTAGAAGAAGCAAAGTTTCCTAATGGCTAGTTTCACCTGACCTAGTAGCACCCCAGTACGCTATCAATGCGGCCTCTGCCAAACCATCATCTTTTTTGAGTTGCCAGAGTTCGCTAGCGTCTGGGAGTATTTCACTAGCACGCTTACGTGCAGCATCCTTATCAGCAGGAACTTGTAAATCTCTTTTCCACTTGATAGGGCTTATCTCAGTGTATGGAACACGAGCCGCAACCAGCAAACCAATATATAATCCATAGCCAAAACCTGTAGAGAATGTACTCGACAGACCTTGACGTGGCATTGCTTGTTGTTTTTCAATAAATATATGATCTGGTTCTTGGTCATCAATCATACGCATTATAGACCAAGCGTCCAAAAAACGTTTGGTGCTTTTGCCTTTAGTTACGTTTAAAATTGGGACACGTTCTGCTGTTATAAAATCACCAGCAATAAACGCAATTCCACCGGACAGACCCGGATCAATACCGCATATCTTCATTTTTGATCTCCAACCTAATTTGACATCCGAGGGCTTCAGCCCAACAATGCAAATTAAACGCTGTTGGCTTCCTGTTCCCAGTTTCCCACTTAGCTACAAGACCAGGAGCAACACCAATTTTCTCATCAATAACAGGTTGAGAAACGCCTAGTTCATATCGGCGTTTTCTAAACTGCTCGATGAGGTCTGCCGCAAATGTTAGATCTGATCTCATGCTATAATTAATGCCTACATATCTAGGCATTGTCAACACTAACTATTTATTTAGCATGTATTGACTACAAATCTAATCATGATAGAATGTATCTTTGTAATGATTAATGGAATTTATTATCAGTAAAAAATAATTATGGGGAGGAAACAAAAAATGTTTGTAAATAAAACATTAGTTGCTAGAAATGCTAAGGGTCAAAGGTTACAGCCCGGTCTTATCTATGGCTCAAACCCAAATAGAGCTACTTCGTGGTGTGACCAACCTACAGCACCGCCACTAAATACAACTTACAAGCCTTTAACAGGTAATAACGGTAGAAGATTCGTAAATTATAATTTTGGCTTTTGGGGAGAAGCAAATGCCATCAAATACTTTGGAAATAGTTCACAAATGGGTTGTAACAACTCTTGAGCAAAACAATTGGTCAGCTAGACAATGGGCTTTGAAATCTGGAATTGCGCCTTCAACGCTTCAGAGATTTATAAATGAAAAGCCATGGGTTTTGTCAGCTACTATAATCGCTAAATTATCTTCTGTTTGTGGTACTTTTCCTGAACTCTACGCAGTTGATGATTCACTTAAAATAAAGCCAGTGATATTGAAGATCATGGGTACGAAAAAGGGGAATCTTGTGCCAACAGGTAACAACTTTAATGCGTTTGGTGAGTTTGGAGCCAATGCTTTCGCAATACCAGTGAGCTGGGATACAATGGATATGTCCGGCTATAGAAAAGGTGACATTGTAGTGGTAGATCCTGATGTGGAATATACGTCAGGCGATGATTTGCTTATCAAAACCACAAAAACAATCGCTGTATATGAAATACAAGAACATTTCTTAATTGCTAGATCGAGCAAGAAATACGACACTTTAGACATAGGATTAGTAGATGTATTGGGTCGTGTAATGCAGGTAATTAGCAACAAATAGATAAATATCTTCTCAAAAGAGCAAGCCAATTGCTCCTTTTTTTGGTCATTAATGGCTAGATATCTAAACATATGGAGGTTTGTATGCCAAAATTAACTAAACAACACTTCAGGTGGCTAGCAGAAGATATAGCACCTTTAATCCAAGCTGGCAGAGGCGAACACTTTGCAAACTTAGTCAAGGAATTTTCAGAAAATAACAGATTTGATTACGACAAATTTTTACATGTCAGTTGGTCAAGTTGGAATGCGCTAAATCCAGAGTACCCAGATCAAACAGAACTTGATGATTCAATCCCACACAAGGAGACTCCACATGTCATTGACAGCAAAGCAGCTTGAACAACGTAGAACATACATTGGCTCGTCGGACGCCAAAACTATTTATGAGTCGGATGTTTACGCTTGGGAAAATCTTATTCTTCAAAAGCGCAATGGTGAGTCTATTGAGTTTGATAAAAATGCTCGACTTCGTATTGATGCTGGCAATCACATGGAAAGTTTTGTTCTTGACCAGTTTACCAAGCTGGCAAAAGTAACAATACGTAATCGTGGAGTTGGCTATGACAATCTATTCATGCACTCGACAACAGATGCTATGGCTGTCACAGGCCATGTCATAGAGGCCAAGACTCATTGGGGCTTTATGACTATGGATGAGCTGGGCGACTTGTACGCCCCTCAATGCCAGCATCACATGCTTGTTACAGAAACAGAATATCTATGGCTTCCAGTTTTCTTTGGCGTCAGAGCAAGGCTTGAATGGCGCAAAGTAAAACGTGATGAAGAATGGATTGAACAGTACAAAATCCAAGCCACTAAATTTTACAAATGGCTTATGGATGACGAAAAGCCTGACGATATGGAGTTCATGTTACCTCCTGTCTGGTCAGATATGTTCGTTACAAACACCCGCAACATGGATCTGGATGAGCAAACTTTAGCAATCCTTAACCTTGGCGGTCAGCAAATAATAGAAGCCAAAAAGGCCACAGAAGAATCCAATCTAGCAAAGATTGTGTTCAAGGATCTACTGCCGGAGAAGTGCAAGCAGATGGACTACGACATGGGTGGCAATCTGGATGGTCATACCATTCGTGTCACTCGGTCTAAGTCCAACACCCTAACTCTTAAACACATTGCACCGAAGGAAGCCAAAACAGATGAGCAATAAAGTCATCAATATTCCAGAACAAACTTCAAATGACATTGATGAGATTAAAGATGGTCTGGAATCAAAATTAGGAACAACCCTGTCACAGCGTCAGGTCATTCAGATGATGATTAGCTGGTACATGGATTGGAACAAAAGACCAGTAAGTAAACCTGAAATGGAGGTATTAAAAAATGGCACAGGCTAAAACAACATTCGAGATTCTTGCAAACGTAGATTGCTCTGGGCATATAGATAAGAAGGGTAAGTTTAGTTTCGTTTCTTGGGCATGGGCTTGGGCATTGGTCAAGCAGAAGTTTCCAAATGCTACTTTCGTAAAGCACACATTCAACGACAACCAAGACAACCCTCTACCTTTTATGCGTGACACTAAAGGTCATACATATGTTGAGGTCAGTGTAACTATCGAAGACAACACACAGTCAGAGATATTTCCTGTGTCTGACAATAATAATCAGTCAATAACTCACCCTGACAGTATGGCAGTAAACACCGCACTACAACGTGCGCTTGTAAAATGCCTTGCTTATCACGGTCTTGGCTTATCACTTTATGCTGGTGAAGATCTTCCTGTTATGGGCGATCATGGTGATGACATCAATCGCATCATCAATCTTCTTGCTAACTCAAAGACCAAAGAAGACTGCGATCAGATCTTCAAAGCAGAGACTGACTTAATCAAGCGTCTTACAGAGCCTGAGAAAGCTGATCTTCGTAAATCATATACAAACGCAAAGAGTCGTATTGCAGCGCAAGAAACCAAGCAAGCGGCATAAAGACCGCACAGGACGTTCACAACATTGTGAGGCGTGTAACAACTACACACCTTACTTTGTTGTTTATGGTGATGGGATACTACATTGTGTGGAGTGCTACTATGGCAAAAGGAACGTTGCCGAAGCTGATAGACGCTCTTGAGTTTTTAAGCCAAGAGCAAACTTCTAATTCCAGAAGAAATATCAAAAGACAGTTTCATAAACATGGCATTGAGTTCTATCCTTTAGGGCAGTCAATACTTGTTACGGAAAGCTGTATGAATGATTTCTTGGGGAGAATTAGGGAATGCTCAAACTTAACAAAATTTCAGGATCGCCTTACTGGTACGCAACAGGCACACACAAAACGCCAGAAGGCAAATCCACAATCTACAGAGAGTCTACAAAGTGCGTTAAAAGAAAAGACGCAGAGGTATGGTTTGAAAACTTCAAAAGACATTTAGATACTGTCGAGTCCAAGCAAGCTGACATAACATTTTATGAAGCCAGCGTTAGTTATGCAAAAAGCAAAGACTCAATACATCCAGAAGATGCTAGACGTATCGAAGTAATCAACGAGTATTTTGAAACAACTTTGTTGTCTAAAATTAACGGCGACTTGTGGAATGATTTTTGTGCGACCAATCTTAAAGGTCGAGTGCCTGATACCTGTAACAGGTACAGATCTAATATGAGAGCAATACTTAATTACGCCAAGTCAAACACGCCTCATCAACATATAAATAGTATCCCTCTTAAAGAAGTAGTCTCAGCTCCTCCACGTTATCTAAACTTGGACGAACAAGAAAGAATGATTGATGGATACAACCTTTTACTTAAACCCCTTATTACTACGTTATGTTTTCAAGGTTGCAGAGTTGGAGAGGCCTTACGTCTTCAATGGTCCGACATTGACCTGGATAACAGGAGAATCAATATCTGGAAAACCAAAAACGGTCATTTTAGAAGCATCCCTATGCACAAAAGAGTCTTTGAAGTTATCAGGGGTATTAATAGAGAACGATCAGGCCACATATTTGTCACACCATCTGGTAAACCTTATGCGTATATCCACAAGCCAAATGGATCACCAATTAAAACTGCTCATACGACAGCTCTTAAACAAACAGGGATCTCCAATTTCAAAGTCCATAACTGGCGATCACATTGGGCAAGCAATATGGCATTAAAAGGTGCAAACACTTACGAGCTTATGGCTTTAGGCGGCTGGCGTTCTGCTAGTTCAGTGTCACGTTACGTACAGTTAAATCCAGATAGCCTTTCAGACGCAATTAACAGATTAGACTAACCATCACAGCAGTGGTGGGGAAAGTTTAATGTACCCGTGACGTCCGGTTTCGGATTTCTAATGGTATAACAAGTAGTGTTCAACAGAGAAAGGCAAACGTCCAAACAGGTTTGACTAACTTGTATGAAAATTTGAATCTACCGCTAATTCGAGGTTCTGACCCCCGACCTCGTCTTATTACTTCTGCTAGGGGGTCATTTTATTTAGGAGAATTAAAATGGCAAGAATTGATTGGGAATATCACAATGCTTATAAATTAAAAGACCATGTTTTACATATGATTGAAGTTGACGCTAACAAATGTGGCTGGGAAGCAGAAGAAGTTTTTATTGGAGATGAAAAAGAGAATCAGTTTTATGTTTTAGTTACTGACAAAAACGAACCATTTTTTGGTGATCCATGTGAAAAAGAAAAATGCAATTACCGAGAACAAAAAAATGGAGAATGTCACTGCATTAACGAAAAACAGGACAATCAGCAGGGACATCCTGAGTATGGCTGATTACAAGAATCTTACAAAAATCTAAGTGGCTAGATATCCGTATAACAATATCAATGGGTTATGTATGAAGCCAATAACCTTGCCAAGGTTGGGGTCGAGAGTTCGAATCTCTTCACCCGCTCCAATTTCATTACATAAAGAAAAACCGGAAACCCTTATGTACTAAGGATTACCGGCCTTTCCCCCCACCACTGCCGAGTCTGGCTAGTGATTAGATATCTAAACACATTTAGCCTAATTAAACAATACTTGGCTTAATCTAGTTACAAATTTCTTACAAAAATAAAGAAGCCCCCCGACAGGGAGAGTGTCGAGGAGCTTTAGGGTGCAGGGAGTGCAGACATAAATCCTATGTCCAACTTTTATCTTTAACCATTCACATTGGAGAAACTTATGAAATCCATTTTGATAGATCCCAAAAACCAAGCAATCAAGGAAGTAGAATACAATGGTAACTTTAAGCATATTTATAAACTCATTGACGCAGATACTTTCGACATTGCTCGTCTGTATGACAATGGGGAAGGTGCTTATATTGACGATTATGGACTTTTTAAAGAAAAGCAGTATTTCTGGATTCACAGAAACTTTCCTACACCGCTTGCAGGGGCTGGCCTATTACTTGGGGCTGATGAAGACGGAAACGACAAACAGCCAGAAACTTCTATCGAAAAATTAACTGACGATGTGAAGTGGGTTGGAGACAAACATGATGTAGCATGTCTGTTCCGTTTTACAGCTAGAGGCTGTGATGATTTTAGACACATATACTTTAATGAGGCTTAGATGACTGGTGTTAATTTTAAAATAAGAAGATACGAAAAGTTAAACCAGATTCAGTCTAAAGGCGTAAGTCATCACGACATAGCAGACAGAGTAAAGGCTAAGGAGGGCTGGGCTAAAAACTCAGCCATGCTTCCTGACAATGCTTTTGCAGACGATATTACACACAGAGATTCATGTGATGACATTGTGTATTTCCAAAGATCAACACATGTCGAGAAAGAGTTTATTGAATAGCTAGAATGGAATTGCCAGCATATGAAGACGATCAATTAAACGATCTGCTCTGTTAGTTACCTGCTCGTAATACCTACTATCTTTTAACTCAGCCCCAGCAGTCTCATAATCCTCGGCTTCGATAGCCGCAATAAACTTTTTAAACCTGCTCATTCTAGGGCGTCCCATATTGAACATAAGGTTACAAAGTATATGATGCAGCTCATCACTCATGCTATCCCATGTTGGGTAGAGTATCTTGCAGTCTTCTACAGTAACAGCAATGTCTAAAGCAAATAGCTGGCGCACACGTTCCTCAGATACATCAGTACCTATAGGCTGACCATACTCAGGTTCACCTTTAAGAATCAAATGACCCACACCACAC
>Ga0209336_10001347_pt1 | contig 12014 bp, 7 predicted proteins | sample LinPmetageLP32_FD_184042 | JGI IMG/M metagenome (GOLD analysis project Ga0209336, IMG submission 184042) | Marine viral communities from the Pacific Ocean - LP-32 (SPAdes) (version 2) | ecosystem: Environmental > Aquatic > Marine > Oceanic | place: Pacific Ocean | collected 2009-08-23 | reverse complement strand
TTGCAAAATTATTAGGATAAGAAGATTTTTGTGCATATTTTCCTCTATTAGCTGTCCACGGTCCAAGATCATTAAATGATACTATAGAGTTAACTGTAAATTCGTTTTTTTGATAAACTTGAGATGACTGAGACAATGCTAAAACTGGAGCCCAAGGAACACCAGGACCTCCCGCTGGAGCACCCCAATTAGTAGGTGATACTATATATTTAGTAACTACTCTAGGATAAAGAAGCGTTTCACTACCGTATATCTCTTCTGTAGGACCTACGTCTGCTAATTCTTTTGGAACTTTGTTTATATTATCGCCGTATAGTACTATGTTACTTACATTATTAGCTCTTTTATAAGAAGGTTTGGCTGGCGAGTTTAAAGTACCATCACCTACTTCACCTGTAAATACTATCTTACCAGAAGTAGCACCTGGTACATATACATTATAATATTCTTGTTCTAATTGTTGTACAACAACTTTATATGTTAAATAACCTAATGGATTTAAAGGAGTGCTTCCAGAGTGTATTCCATTAAATATTCCTGGATAACCATTTATTTTGCTAGTAGGTATTATATCATTAAAACTTACTTTTAAATTATTGCCTGGCCAGTTTAAAGTACTAACTAAGTTTTCGTAAGGCGCATATATGCTAGATTTCTCACCAGCCAAACTTAAGCTTATAGATTCATCTCTTAATATAACGTTGGAAGATCTGCCATATCTATCTACTAAAACAACACCTACCTTATATGATCTATTTTGTTTTAATGTATGATTTATGTATTCTTTTCTGCTATAACTACTGCCTATAGCTGGATTACCTATAGTTTTCTTTTCACCTACACCTAAATAATAATTTAAGTTTTCAGGAGAAGCATGGTTTTCTATAAAATTTCCATATATAATTCTATTGCTTGCTGTAGCTTGAGCAGCCGCTCTAATAGGAACTTTATCGTGTATTCTAGTCGATACGGCATCTGGTAATGTTTTAAATGGTTTGAAAGATTGGTAGCTGTATGAATAATATCTATCAGTAGTAGAAGTAAATTGATCTTCTACTATTATTTCATCCACTACTTTTATAGCCAACCCATCTGATTCTTTAGCTAATATTTGTATTTCTGTTACTTTAAAGTCATTAAAAAAATTACTTTGCAAAGATCCAGCAGTTGGACTAGCTACATCTATATTATATCTAGGTGGTAAGTCTATTTTAAGAGTTGCACTAGTAACTTGGTTTTCCATAAATTTAACAATACCACTGTCTGCAGTATCTTTTTCGTTTCTTTGAGTTTCTCCACTATAACCACTATCTAAAAAATAACCAAAGTTTTTTGGTATAAATAAGGATTGAGTAAAAGGAGCCATTAAAGAATACTCACCATCGTCATATTTAAATCTATAGCTAAATGTTACAAATTTATTTTTTAAATATTCATCATCACCATCAAAATTAGCGTTGTAATAAGGGTTAATCTGTTCAAATTGAATAACATCTCCAGCTTCAAAAGATGCTGTACTAGATTCTATATATCTATCAGCTGCCAGATCAGCTTCTGTAACAGCATTAGCACCTATTATGCCAGATCCAATAGGATACTCAAATGTTAAGTTTTTTTGTGAAGCGTCAATGTTAGTTAATTTAAAATAACCTAACTCTGGTTTATTTATGTTTATAAATCTCGTAACCGGCGATGTTGCAATATCAATATTTGCAAATTCTAAATTAACAGTAGAAGAACTTAACGAGTTTACAACAGAAGTAGAGTGCGAAGGCAAATATTCAGATATATTATCTTGCATTGTATTTTCATTACTACTATTTAAAAAAGATATAGGAGAAAAAGGAGCAAATTTAGCAACTGAAATATGATCTTCATTAAAATAATAAGTAGAGTCTGAAATAGCTGTTTCTACATTTATTTTTCTAGGTTGATTTCTATTATCAGTAAAGAACAATAAGTCTTCTAAAAGATCTATACCTAGCATAGGATGAGTTTTAGAAAAATTAAGAAAACTTCCTTCAATTAAAATACTAAAAGCTGGAGATGTAGAGTTGTTAAATGGACCTTGTATATATGCAATATAACATTTAGAACCAGGTATTACTCCACCAGCTGGATGAGGCACATCGTCAACTGGAAAATTACTTAACTGATCTTGAGAAGAATCTAAAAAATTAGTAGCAAATATATATATTCTATCTTTATCTGTATCAACATAAGTACCTATTATTTCTGTTTTACTTGCAAAGTTAAAATTAGAATATTTTATATTACCTAAAATATTTTCAACAACACCTTCATCTGGACCTTCACTTTTACTTATAGATATATTTCTACCTTCTCTATATTCACCACTAGGTAAAAGCCTTTCATCTAAGTCCTTATTCATTTTAGACTTGATAAATACATTTCTTACTTCTGCCATATTAATGCTTTATCCATTTAGACTTTCCTCTCATAGTTTGTACTATTTCACTTAGCTTCATATTGCTTAATCTTATCTTAGCATTTCTAAGTTGAGCTGACCTGTCTCTTTTAAATCTTTGTACTATATATTCTTGAACTCCGGCTCTGCCAGCTAATATAGAATAAGCTATATGCATATACATAGCTTCTTCTGCCATCTTAGGTAGCTTAGTGTCAAGATCCGATGCTAAACCATCAGATATGTATTCTAGTATTATTAATCTATCTTTTAAATTACTAGAAAAAGATATTTTATTTTGTCTTTTATCTATGTTAAACCATCCATTAGTTTGAGAAACAACTGGATCTAAACCATATCTCTGACCATAGTTTTGTCTTCTCCAACTAAAATCATATACATTGGCATTATACATGTATTCATTAAAAGCTCCATTTATTAATCTATCATTAGTAGATTCCCATCTAGTTCTAGTAGTTGACTGCATAGCTTCAGTATTTTGTCCAAATTCATCTTGAATAAAACTTCCATCTAAACTCTGCAAAGGAACACTAGTTGGATCATTAGTTAAATTATTAGCTGGATATATAGGATGTAAAACACCTAAGCCATCTACGAAAGAAACACGCACATAGTTGACATAGTCTTGTGGTATTATAACAGACATACTCATAGGTAAATTTAATTCTAAAGACTTTATACTATTTAAAGTATCGTAACTAAACTCTTGCAATCCTCTTTTTGCGTGAAATATAACATCTGTTCTTTTCACGTTAGATATAAGTTTTCCATCACCAACATAGGCTATTAAGAAATTATTAATAACATCATTTAGCTTAACATATTCGTAGCTACCATAGTTTTTCCAAAGTGCGGTAGCTTTAAGCGCTATTCTAACTAAAGTTGTAGAAGTATTAGCCACAGCAGGGTTAATAGTTATAGTTTGTTGATTAAAAGGAGGGTTTGGACTTTCATTATTATTAACAACTGAAACTATATTTCCTGCATATTTATTAAAAGTAACACCATCATCTGTGCTAACTTGTATTACAAAGTTAGAGTCTTCAACAGCAGAAGCTTGCTTTAGTTCAAGTTCAAATGTAGAATTAAAAACAGATTGAGGTGCAGATATAACCGCAAACATTTTCTCGCCTGCGTAATATTCTTCATTTGTTTGATTTATTAAGCTCATTTGTTATTGTTTTTGATTTGTTCTATCAGCTTGCAATTGACTAGCTGCTGCTTGAACTATTTGAGGGTCTCTTATTACTATGCCAGCATATACTAATATAGCTAATACAATTTCTGTAAATTCAGAGTTGTGTAATTCAAAGTCTACAGTTGGAGGCGTGTTTGCATTAAATATAAATTGACCTAGATTACCTACTGTATAAGCCCAGTTAATGTCATCTGGAACCTTAATATATTGAACTGCCACGTTTGCTGTACCAGCATTAGCTTTAGTATTTATAATGTTTGGATATACTTGTAATTTATTATTTTCAAATAAATATATAGGGAATTGCTCACTAGGAGTAACTAATGGAGATAGTCTTAAATTATAAAATTCTCCTCTATTTACTCTTTGCATTTCAACTGGCAACCTGCTAGTTGCTTCGTATGTAACAGATCCTACTATGTGAGTAAGAGTTGGTAAAGTAAAATTATTGTCGGCAGGAACATAAACAGCATTACCATCTCTTTTAAATATGTTCATTTTTTCGTTTAGGTTCATCAACCTATTAGCGTAATCAACGTCAGTCTGAGGAACTCTAACTTGTTGGTTTAGATCTTCAAAATATCTTTCAAAAGTTTCTCTTTGAACTTGTGTCCCTATTCTATTAAACTCTTCAGGTGTCATATAACCTCTTTGTTCTTTATTTAGTATAGTTAACACAGTTTTATATACCTTGTTTACACTTATTGCCATTTTAATATTTTTAAAAAAAAAGGGTGGCGATAAAACCACCCTTAATTATAATCACTTGTTATTTAAGTTTTTTCAGTATTGACTTATATACCTCTAAACCTTCATCAGTTTTAAACCAAGAGGCTAAAGCTGAATAAGGATGTTCTTCAAAAGGAACTTGCATTAGTTTTTTACCATTACTAGCCCATTTAAAAGTTCTTTGATCACCATCAAGATTTATGATATTAGCTTCAACAGCTTTTATACCAAAATTCCTTAGCTCTACATTCTCATCTTCAGCTAGATTTAAAAACAAAGCTGGATTTGATTTAGCAAACAATAGCAAGTCTCTTCTAAGTTCTTTAGATGATAACTTACTTACGTTAGAGCCTTGTTCTACTCTTAATATTGCCTCTGCTTTATCTATATCCATTTCATACGCTGAATTCATTGCAGCTATTTCCATTTCTAAATGATCATATTGATCTTCTGCTTGTTCTTCAGCATCAAATTCTTGAAATATAGCACCTTTGTGAGGGTGTTTAGCTAAAAACTCTTGTAAATTTCTTTTTTCTTTAGGAACTGATAAATGACCTTTTTCAAATACAACATGCTTCAATGTTGATTGGCCTTTTTGTTCATCTACAAATATGCTCATTTGATTTGTTGCATATCTTAATTCTCTTTCATAACCTTTTTCTGCATCAAACCAAACTAAAGGGTATCTTGCTGAATGTTTACTAGGTATAGTATGTGTAAGAGGAGATTTCATTCCTATTAGATAGTAATTTCTATCTTTATATTCCCAAGTATCTTTTTTTACTTCAGGTTTTTTCTTTTCTTTTGTTTCCATAATATAATATAATATAATAATTAAAAAAGACCCCGCCGAAGCGGGATCTTATTATTGTTTTTATGCAAATGCAATTGTTACACTTCCACAGAATTGTCCTAATTCTAAAGCGACAGGTAGAGCAGGTCCAGAAGTTCCAGCAGCAGCAGAAATAGCATTATTAATTGCTATTCTTGCGTTAACTGAACTAGACCAAGCTTTGTCTGCATCAGCAGAATCCACAAATACAACTGTAGCTCGTAATGAAGTAGCTGCGTTACCGGCAGAAACTCCATATTCAATAACAGCTGTGTGAGTATCGCTCATGCTTACATGAACGATATTTTCAGCAGGTAGTAAATCAACATCTCCAGTTGATTTTTTTAATGATATATAACCCATAATTTCTATATTTTTAAATGTTAATAATTAATTATGCTCCTTTGAATAACACGAAGTTATTAGCAGCTTGAGTTACTAAACATCTTTCAGATAAGAAATTAACTTTCATAGCATCAAGATCAGAAGTGTAAGCACCACCAACAGAACCAGTGATCCAAGACTTGTAACGTCTGTCTTCAGTTTCTGAAGCTCTATATCTTACGTGTAAGAAAGGACGTCTGATATTAACACCCATCATTTGGTCATACACAGTTGTAGTTCCAGCAGGTATCATAACACCATCTATTTCTTTGTCTAGACCTCTAGTTGTAGCATCATTTAGATATTTCCAATCAGTCTTGTAGAAGTCATAAGAACCTCTTCTGAATCCTGAAAATCCAAAGTTAAGAGCCATATCTTCTTCATTATCAAATAAACCGTAAGAAGCTGAAGCAGTAGAAGCAAAACCTCCACCAGCCATAGCTGCGATCATATCGTCAAAGTCAAGAGCCGTAGATCTTGATAAGAATAACATGTTTTCTTCAATAGCACCTTGCTTATCTAATTGTTTTAGGATAGAATCAAAATCACCTAAAGCACCAGAACCAGGAGCAGCAGCTCCAGAAAAACCAGAGTATACATTACCTCTTGCTCCAATAGCTTCAAATAATCCTTCAGAACCTTTAACATTAGCTGTTCCAGAATTACCATAAGCAAAAGTTTCAGCAACATTACCGTGAGCAACTGTGTCATACTTAACTGATTCAACCATAGACATTTCTAGGTAATCGTCAAATCTTAATCTTGTCTCAGACTCAGACTTTAAATACCACAAGTATCCAGATGTTCCATCTTCAGTAGCAACTTCAACCCAACCAATTTGAGCAGTATCAGAACCATTAATCTCAAAATTATCTTTTAAGATAATTGGAGAATTAGAGAACTGAGTAAATTGTGGCTGAATAGTACCGGTCATTCCAGTAGCACCTTTTGCAAATTCAGAACCATATACAAACAAAGTACATCCACCAGCAGCTTTTAAAGAAGCAGGTAAGTTAGCATAAGTTGTTTCGTATATAGTTACATCTAAAACATTTAAAGTTCCACCAGTTACACCTTGAACTAAACCTTTAGCAGTTACTAATCCTGTAGCTTTATCAGCAATTAAAACAGATTGACCAGCTCTTACAGCTCCATTAGGTGAATCAGCTAAAGTTAAATCTAAAGTAACTGTCATTCTCTGTGCACTTGCAGAAGCAGTTACAACAGCTTTTTCGTAAGCTACGTGTAATCTATTTTGTTCAGACCAAACAACTTGATCAGATGTCATAGGCATTTCAGCTCCTACCATTCTCAAGAAACCAGACAAAGTCCTGTTTCCGTATCTTTCTACTTCCGCTTCGTAGAGCTCAGGTAGATATTGTTGCGCAAAGTCATTAGCACCACCTGTAAAATCTAGGTAGTTATCGTTAAGGGCTAATCTCTTTTGAGCAGGCTTAATTTGTGCAGGAAAACTCCCGCCAGTATTAAAACTCATTTTATTTATTTATTAGTTATTTTTTATTTTTTTTATTTTTAACTTAGAACTATCAACACCAGATATTGCTTTTACTCTAAACCCATTAATAAATGCACCTTCAGACGCAGGCGTCCTTGATTCTATATTTATGTTTTTAGATTTAGCTACTACATCTTTAACAGCATCGGCTTTACCTTGCTCATAAAAATGTTTTGCTATAGTATCCGCATTATCAGCTGCGTAAATAGCTTTATGATAACCAACATGATCTTTTACACTTCCATCTTCGTTTAAGAACTTCTTAACAAAATGAGATAAGTTTGATTGGCTTTTAGCAAGTTCTGAAGGGTTAGAAACACCGTACCTAAATTTCTTTTCTCCAACGTTGAAATCAAAACCTTTGAATTCATCAGAGAACATTTGATTAGTTAGCTTTTCAAATTCAGAATGTTGCTTGGTTGCTATATCTTGCTCTTTGTTATATCTATTGAAAAAGTCCATTGCTTTCTGTTGCTCTTGAGTTACGCCGGGTCTCAACTTGATTTCGTCGTAGTATTTACTCTTTGTTTGCTCTAGAAAATTACGTGCTTTAGCAATTTCTTCTTTAAAGGCGAGTTTCTTTTTCTTTATATCTCGCTCTTCATCCACTTCTTCATCCCATGAATAATTATCTTCTAATATGAAGTCTATTTCATCACGTTCTAAATGTGGTTTAGTCTGTTTGTAGTATTCTCTTAATAAAACATCTTCATTTATGTTTGTGTAATCAGCATTTAATCTGACGTAGTCAGATACATCCCCACCTGTTTCTTCCATAAATGAAACTAATTTCTCGATGTTTTCTGGTAGTTGTCTACCTATTACTTCTTCATCTCTAACAGCTTCTTTTAATTGCTGTTCTACTACTTTAGTTTCTTTTTTTACCTCTTCTTCAGTTATTTCTTGAATTATAGGATTTTCTTTATTTTCAACTATTTCTTCTTTAACTTCTTCTATAGCCTTAACTGGAGTTTCTTCTGCTTTTTCAATTACATTAATTACTGGAATTTCTTCAGTTTTTTGCTCTTCTTTCTTAGTTAAATCAATTTTAGTTGTTTTCATAGGCGTAACCATTTTTTTAGGCTTACCCATTTTCTTTTTAATTTTTAAACCTTCTTTTGTATCATCTACAATTGGTCCTTCTTTTTTTGTTTTTGACATAATATAATATAATAGTTAATAAAAAAATTATTGTGGAGCAAATTGCTCTAATCCAAATCCACCAAGGTTGTCATTACCTGCGGATTCAAAATTCTTTGGTAATAAATCATTTTGCTTTTGATCTATCATTTGACTCTGTTGAGTTCCTATAAGTTTAGCTCGTTTGTCTTTACGATCTTCTATGAAAGTTTCTTTATTTTTTTCGGCTTCTCCTTTTGCTTGTGTTAACTGTATATTAAAGTCAAATTCAATTTGCATTAATTCTCTTTTAATTTCAGCTTCTCTTTCCATTTTATTTATAGAAAACTGAGACTTACCTTGTTCTATTTGTAGAGTTGTCTGCGCTAAAGCTTGTTGTTTTTGTACTTCCGCCATTGCAGTTCGCTCTGCTGTTTCAGCTTGAGCTTGGCCTTGAGCAGCTATAGTAGCTTGTTGAGATTCTTGGTCTGCTTTTTGTTTTTGTTTTCTTCTTTGCTTCAACAGTTGATTAGCAAGTTTTAAATTGTTTACTTGCCTAATATCTATAGCATCTTCTAAGAATATTTGGCCGCTTTGTAAAGCAACTTGTATGTTTTGTTCTAGCTGAGCTTTTTCCTCTTCGTCTGGTACTAAGTCTAAAAATATACCAAAGTCATAGAGATGAAGACTATATATGTCCTCAAGCGTTCCTACGTTGAAAGAACTAATGCTAGACTTTAAAGCTTCTCTAGTTAAATCAAATTCTAAGCAATCCCCAACTCTAAGTGCTATATTCTCACATGTCCTAAGTGTTAAATATAAACTAGCTTGGACAATGTGTCTAGTTGCTGTATTAGAATTAGCTATAGCTAGCTTTTGTAAACCAACCAAAGAATCAGCTGCTGGACTACTGCCATCTCTAGATTCATTTAAGCCAGTAACATCTCTTATCATCTGTAAATAGTACTGATAAGTTTGTATAAGACCTTGTATCTTATTCATACCGCTAGATGTTGATAGCTCTTGTATTGGAACTTTACCTGGATTTTGACCACCATCTTGTGTCATAGATCTACCTATAATACTACCAGTTTGAAAATACATATTCAAAGCTTCTTGAGGATTATAACTAGTTCCATTACCAAGATCTACTTCTGCTAAACCATCTGCATCTAAATAAACACCATCAGGAACAACCCTTGACATAACTTGTTGTAGCTTTAAATGAGTTAATTGTATCATGTCAGCAAATCCAGTTATTCTAGACACTAAAGAATTTATTCTGCCTTTGTACATTTTAGGTGCACAGATATTATAATTCATATTAACTTTAACCAGGTTTGATTCTGGTCTAGTCATATTTTTTGACATTTCCCACTGCAATAAATCTTGATGACCTAGTACTTTTGCTCCTGAATAAAGAACTTCTATTGATCTAGAAACTCTTTCAAAATTATCGTTTGGCTCTGGGTTAAAAGTATCAGGCTTTTCTAAAGCTTTTTCAAGACCAGTTGCAGTTTCTTTTATTTTAAAAACTTGCTCGCTATAAGTTTTGTATTCAAAATACATGACATAAACACTGTTATTATCATCTCTACCTTGCCAATCAAAACCGTAATCACTGTTTCCAGGATATTTTTCAATACGCTGTAGTTGGTCTGGAGTTAAGTCAGGAAACTCTTGCTTTAGATCAGATAAACTAATTCTTTTAACTTCACCAACATACCATATATCTTCAAAATTAGGATCTTCAGTATATGAATAAACCAACCTAGCAGGATCAACATAGTCAACAGTTATACCTTCAGCCTTGTTAAAGCTAGTCTTAGTGCAACCTATGCCTAATATAACTAAATCTTCGTTTATTCTTCTTCTAGTTAACTCGTATCTATTCCTGTCTAAAGTATTATTTATTAATTCTTCTTCAGCTATTTCAACAGACTGCTTATAATCTAATTGCATGTGAAGCTCTAATTCATCTGAATTTTGTGGTAAGTCTTCAGGATTTTCTGTAGAATATAAATTCAAACCTAAAGTTTGCTGTATATTATCTAAATACTCTTTAGTCTCTATATCTCTTAATATTCTATTAGCATAGTCTGTTCTACTCTTTAAAGATTCAGGATCTTGTGCATAAGCTTTTATTTCATAAAGTTTTTCAGACATACCATTAACAACTATATCTACAAATTTAGAAATAATAGGTATAGGTTTCCAGTCTAAATTTAAATAAGATAAATCTCCATTAATAGCTAATTCATCTTTGTACTTTTGAACTGGTTGTTCACCTCTTGCATAAAGTCTTAAGCTCCTAAAGCTGTTAAAATTTGTAGAATACCTATTACCTAAGCCATTTCTAGTTCCGCTAAACCACTCTCCTTCAATTGCTCTACCAACTTGCATGCCATAGTCATAGCTTGCTTTTATTTCGTCTGGAACAACTTGGTCTGGAAAAATACTATTGCTATCAGTTACAACCATTTATTTAATTATTTGTGAAAAATTTCCTTCGTTATTATATCTTTTAATACCTAGATTAATGTTTTTTACGCTTCTATCAGCTACAGGTTTATACAAATTCTTATTACAAGCCATAATAGCTAAACCAGAACTTATCGAAGCATCGTGCTTAGTTCTATTGTTTATATTGAACTGAGCCCAGTCTTCTAATGTTTTTTGATGATACATGCTTCCACATTCATCATCTTTTAATCCTACATAAGTTTCTATATAAGATTCAATAGCGGCTGCGTGAGCCTGCTTAATATCTTCGCTTGAGTTAGGTATTCCACCTATTTCTCTTTCCGTTGTAGAAAGTTTATTCCAAACCTTATCAGGGCGATTCATTGAAAAGCCTCTATAACCTCTTCTTTTTAAGTAATATAAAAATCTAGGTTTGTTGTTTTCAGCTAGTATAGGCATACCATAAAATACACAAGCCATTAAAACATCTTCAAAGAATATCTCAGCCGTTTGAGGTCTTGATATATATTCTAAGAAAAAATGATTTGAAGGCACTTCTTCCATGCTGAATTTAGTAAGTCCATGCAAAGCGCCATTAGATCCTTTGCCATCTACTGTTCCTGATATATCATAACTATCAAGACCAAAAGCACCAATATGTTCGTTGCCAGGACTTTTAACCCCGTTATTTAGTATCACTCGGTTTTGAAGATTTTTAGATGGTATCCAACTAACATTAAACCTACCACTACTATTAGGCACGAATACTACACCAGTGTCTTTAACACCATTAATCCATTGAAAACTACCTTTAGTAACAGCAGCTGTGTTATTCAATTCAGAGTTATAATCTATTTGTTGATATATTTTAGTAAGATTAAACAAACTATCTTTAGTCTCGTCCCTAAAAGCGTGAGCTTCTGTTCTAGGAAATTGTCTATAATATTCATTTAAACTATCAGAATCATTTTTTAAACCATCTACTTCATTTTGCCAATGGTCAATAACTCCTGTTTCAATTTCAACGCCATCGATTCCTTTGACAATATTTTTTTCTCTAATGAAAACAGGTGATCCGTAAGTATCCATGAATCCTTCGTAGTTCCATTCCATAGGGATGAACATAGAATAGAGTCCAGAAGATGTTTGTCCGTTTCTATTTCTTTTTGTAACGTCTGAAGAGTAATAGAGTTTTTTGAAATTGTTTCCACCTTTATCTAATGCATTTGAAGTTGAGCCCATCATACATTTACCTACGACTCTTGATCCTAGTCTTAATGTAGTTTTTGTAACTCTCCAGTTGTTTAATATGTTATCAGGTCTT
>Ga0209336_10001346_pt1 | contig 12015 bp, 12 predicted proteins | sample LinPmetageLP32_FD_184042 | JGI IMG/M metagenome (GOLD analysis project Ga0209336, IMG submission 184042) | Marine viral communities from the Pacific Ocean - LP-32 (SPAdes) (version 2) | ecosystem: Environmental > Aquatic > Marine > Oceanic | place: Pacific Ocean | collected 2009-08-23 | reverse complement strand
AATGCAATACACCAACGGAGAATTGCCGCCGGATTACAGGATAGGCAACCAAACCGGAGAAGAGGCATACCTACGGGTCATTTACAACCCTCTTATGGATATTGAAAGCACCTTGCACGGTTTAGAGACAGACCACACGCAAGACATCTATGACTTAATCGCTCAAAATAAATAAGAATGAAAGCCCAAGACCTCGGCACACATAAGACCTTCTAGGGCGGGTCGTGTGTCGGGGCAACCTACAAACCTTTTGTAGTTTCTTATTACCATAATACAACATACTACAAAATGTTTTGTAGTTTCAAAAAGTTCTTAAACGAACACCTCTACGCTTGTTCATGGATGACAACCCCTACACTATCTGCCCTACCTGCGACACAAGTAAACACGTTAAGTTTGAGTTTCCCTTCTTAGCCATATGCTCACGCTGTCATAGTCTATGGACTGCGAGAGGCTTTAACTTAGTCCAAATTGGGTCAGTAAATCGACAGCCTAACGTATGGTGGGGCACTAGCCCTATACTAACACACGATGAGATAGAGGCAAGAAATCAATGAAATATTGATGCCTACTATTACCTACAAAACGTTTTGTAGGCAATACACAAATACACATAACTACAAAACATTAGTTTTGTAGTTTCGATAACTTCTTAAGTAATGCTCGACTAGGTCTTAATATGGAATACGAGGACGAATGTAATCTATGCGGAAAAGAAATACGAATTGTAGGAGCATATATTGGCAGTTATGAAGATTGCTATTGCGAAACCTGCGGTTGGGAAGGTGAATACGTGCTATAAGCACCCTTCCTTTAACTACAATAGTTTTGTAGTTTTATAGAACAAATATGTTTTGTAGTTTATGTAGTGATTAAGTCTAAGACTACAAAATGTTTTGTAGTTTAGATAAGTTCTTAAGCAAACACCTCTACGTCTAAACATGGAAGAAATATGCCCAAACTGCAAACAAGAAAAACACAACAACGCAAAAGTTTGTGATAACTGCTTAGATGAAATTCATTATGAAGCAGTTAGGAACGAGCCGTATGGCGGAGATGATTTTATGAATTATTGTATGTCCGATGATTGTTGGTGAAAAAAATGATAAACAGGGAATTATCGATACGACTACTTAAAAGACAGGTGCTTTCATATGAAGAGGGTATGTGGATAGTAATGGTAGACCAATTGGGCTTCGATGAGATGGCCGAAGAATAAAAAAACTGGGCAGAAATGTCCTTTTTTTTTGGAAAGAAAATGTTTTGTAGTTTTTAAAATATTTGCATATAGAATGTTTTGTAGTTTTGTGTATAGAATGTTTTGTAGTTTTGCATATAGAATGTTTTGTAGTTTTGTGTAATATCCTGATGTCCTACAAAATGTTTTGTAGTTATTAATATCCCCGCAAAAATAACACAAACTACAAAACACTACAAAACAAAAACCAAAGTATTCATAAGGGTAGTCTATGTCTCAGGATACATGGAGACACAGAACAAGTCTGATGATGCTTGCACTAAAACGCCCTTAATCGAGGTATACTATACCTCTCGTAGTCGGTTCGGTGATAAGTTCACCGATTACGACGCAGAAGGATGCTTTCAAAAAATCTACCCTTCTATATCAGAAGTTAAAGCAGAATGGAAACAAGTGCCTTCATTCGCTATTGACGATATGATTAGAGATAACATTGAGAATGTTGATGGTTTCCTTCAAGCACCTCATCAAGAGATACTACACACACTATTCGTTCTAATGAATGACTACGATACAAACATACTAGCAGGGTATGACAATCAAGGCAACCAAAAAATGGACCATATACAACCGTGGGTTCAATCGAACCAAACTCATACATCCATGTCAGTTAACGACGTTATAGCAATAGATGACGTATTCTACCTATGCGACGACATAGGATGGTTTACCCTAGCAGAAACGCCCCTTCTAGGCAAGAAATACGGTCCATTCCCCGACAGAAACACCTAAAAAAAATTGGGCCGAAAGGTCCTTTTTTTTGGATTAGAATTGTTTTGTAGTTTTTTGGATTTTTCAGATTTTTGGGGTTTTTAGGACTACAAATGTTTTGTAGTTTTTTGCTGGTAAAAATGTTTTGTAGTTTACGACCCTAGATTGAGAACTACAAAATGTTTTGTAGTTATTGGGTTACAATTGAAACTACAAAATATAAACTACAAAACGTATGTAGTTCAAGAGAGTTCATAAAGGCACACGCCCCCCGAGGCTCATGGAGACGCAAGCAGTTAACCTACGCCCGCTAGTAATAAGCCCCCTCGAGGACCATGAGTTCTACACAGGTGAAGAGTTCACCTGTTATACTCATAAGGCCGTGAAAGCGGCTATGAGTATAATAGAGTCAAAATACCCTAATAGTGGGTATATGATGCACCACGTAGGCCCGTGGGACCTCTTCAACCTAATTGACTTAACTCGTTCAGATTGCATTAAACTAATGAATAAAATCATTATTGCTTCTAATAAGCACGGATACATCAACGCAGACAATAAAGTCTTAGAGGTTAAAATTGAGGTTAAAAAATCTAACAGCCGATTTGATAAAGACGAGAGCCCATCAGTTAAAATTTACATGGGAAGCGTCAAACTAGAAAACGAAGAGGAATAAGACTCTAGAATTTGGACGGAATTACACAACAAAATTGAGGGGGCTTCGGCCCTCTCTTTTTTTGGAATCATATTAGTTTTGTAGTTTTTAATTTGTAGTTTTCTTTTTGTAGTTTTTGTTTTGTAGTTTTTGGAAATGTTTTGTAGTTTTTCATTTTGTTTTGTAGTTTTTGGGATTAGAAATGTTTTGTAGTTTTTGTTTTGTAGTTTTGCCCTTACAATGTTTTGTAGTTTTGCCCTGACAATGTTTTGTAGTAAATGTTTTGTAGTTTCACACATACTATAAATGATGCTTGAGTAGACAGTCTCATGGAGATGCTAATTATAGCCCTACTAGCGAGTATGATGCTCGTTGTATATGATGACGAAATGCGGAACGAAATGATAACCCAGTTTGTGGGTGAAAGAGATGCTGGTAACGGGCATAAAAGCCTCGACCCTGATTCTTTGGAACAACAAGCGTTTAGAGAGGCCGTTAATGATGGTTTTGTTAAATGCCCTAACCCCGATTGTTGCGGTAGCGTGGACGACCTTGAATTAGAAGATTATGAGGTTCTTCGTAGTAATTATGCGACGGCGTTTGATACTGATTGGGTAATATTTGATTATGAGTTTTATGTTGCTTGTGTGCCGTGTTGGGATGAAGGTCAGGACACATGGATTGTCGAATACCAATTTGAAACTTGAAAAGGTTGGGGGGTATATCCCCCCTTCTCTTTTTCTTTATTTTTTAAACTACATTAGTTTTGTAGTTTTTTAAACTATCCATTTTTTTTATTTCTTTATTAACTACATTTGTTTTGTAGTTATTGTTTTGTAGTGTTTTGTAGTAAATGTTTTGTAGTTATCTAGTCTAAATCAAAACTACAAAACGTATGTAGTTTCGGCTATCTTAATACTAATAGTGTGGTCGTCTGCTCATGGTCTGTAAACACCTACCTACCCGCCCGCTAATAACTATTGAATACCTAGACGCTGGATGCGTCCTTGAGGTCTATGACCTCGACGACAAACCATGCCCCTGTCAAGGGGGTGTTTGAATGGCAAGTAATGATGATTTCACTAAGGCAATTCAAATCATAAAAAATTGTATTCTACATACCAGTGGTTTCGACCACCTTAAAACCTTACAGACAGTGATTAACGACGAACTACTTAGTCACATAGAAGAATGCCTAGACGCTATATCCGAAGCGGCAGATTATCAACAATTTGAATCATATCACTGGGAAGAACCTAATGATACACCGGATAGTATACCATGCAACCTCTTGAACGCTGAATGGTATGCGAGAGAGTAATAACCTAACAACGAAAGCCCAAGACCTCGGCCATACTGCAATATGGTCGGGGCAATAACTTATGCAATAAAATGTTTTGTAGTTAAGGAAAACATCATTACAAAACCCTTATAAAAAAAATATGGTTTGATAAGGGCACCCATCTCAAGTAGTAAGAGAGTAAGTGGCCGAAACGGAGAGACTAAAGATGAATAAAAAAACGCCAACAATTAAACTAAACGATAATTACGACCTGAAGGATTTCAGATGCACTTGTGATAATAAAGAAGAACATTTCATTTGCTACCCTTGTATCTTTGGGGTAAACTTAGATTTAGAGTTTTGAACTTTTTTGAACTACAAGTTTTTTGAACTTTTTGAAACTAGAACTTTTTCGACTTTTTTAAACTACATATGTTTTGTAGTTTTTTCTTTGTGTGAATGTTTTGTAGTAAATGTTTTGTAGTTTTCATAAAATCTGAAAAATCATAAAAGCAGGTCCAAAACTACAAAACAAAATATGCGTCCAAATTACCGGAAACCGGAAAAAAATCAAGATTAATTGAAATGTGCGAAATTAGGCTAAAATCAAACATCATACAAAACTACAAAACAAAATGTGCGAAATCAGGCTAAAATTAAAGGTGTCCGGTCATGAACTACAAATCAAAAACTACAAAATCTCGGGAGAAACTTGACCCATTACCGGAATCAGGAGCAGTTTCAAAACCGTTGCACTGCGTATTAAAAAGTGCGAAATTAGGCTGGAATCAGGGTCATGGGATTGATATAGTATACTAGAGTATGGTAAGTCATGGTGAACGTGAAGTCTACCCTTGAAGAAGCCCTGCCCGAAAACGCCCTTGAGAATGATGCAAGTCTCGGACTTGACTTATTCTCTTGGTTTAGTGAGAGAATCACGACCAAGTCCGGTTCAAAGTATAAGAATGTCAAAACGGCAATAACTAACGCCTTACTTGACGTTGAGATACCTACCATACTAGGTTCTCCTGATTCTTTCCCTTACCCTATTACTCGAAGCACTGTTCTCGCTGGTGAATACCGAGTTAATGCTTACAATACAGACCACGCAGGTCGTAACGTCAACCAAGCATCAGAAGCACAGATAAAAGACCGTTCTAGTGGTGTTGATTTGGTTCAGGCTCTAAGATACCCTTGCCATATTCATACTGATGGTTCTTGCTGGGTTCATCCAGTAGAATTAACCTGCACTTGTGGCGTTCATTGGAATGGTTCAACATCTCCACAGTTAACCGGTGATGTAGGCACAGAATTTCATAACAAATATAATTCAGGGATGCACCTAGTAAAGAAAACAGCATATCTCGCTATGTCTAAACATGGTGCTTATCTTGCTGGTTACAAGTCACCAACCCGCAACAGTGGGTCAGGTCGTTCAGGTGGATTCAAAGAAGTAGCATACCGCTATGTGTCAACCTGTGATTGTGGTCGCAAATCCTGTAAGGGTAACGCATCATGCCCTCTCGGTGATTTGCCTTGTATGTATACCGTTGTTAACACTAAGTTTCACGGTGCTGTATGTGTTATCCTAGACCCAAGAAACGATGATTATAATGCACTTGTTCAGCATCTAGGTTCACAGGTTGGCGGTGTTCAGAATCTAGTGATTGAGAGGTTCCCGTTCAGCCGTTCTTCTCTCCCTGCTGGGGGTGATAATTAAACTTAGGATTCGGGAAGCCTTCGGGCTTCCCGTTTCCTTCCCTTCTAGGGGTGATTTAAGCCACCCCAAACGATTCAAGGTAAAATCACCTACCCCGATTCGTAACCTCGTTTAAAACCCCTCTTTTTGGGGGTAATTTTGGGTAGCCCTGCGAACGCCAAAAACACGAAAAACACGACGTATCCACTAGCCAACCACCTTAAACGATATTAAATAAATTTTTTGAAAATATTTTTTTTAATTTTTTTTCCACTGGCGTATCATGCTTTTTCTTACGCCTTTCCACTTGTATTCTTCTACTAATGGTAGCCTTCTCATATATCTAAAAACGCTACTAGGATATACTGGGCTCCACCGCACAGGTATTTTACTATTTATCTCTCGGCAAATCTCACTTGTTTCTCGCCAGTCGTCAAAGTATCCACCCTTATATAATTCTTCTACTATTCTTTTATACATCTTTTTTCTTGGTAACGGACCCGCCATTAAAACCCTCTCCTGTTTATTACTTTACCACCAATAGCACTTGTTCTATCTCTAGGTAATCCTTTTTTAGACCCACCCATCCATTGACCGCCCGTCATAGTTTTCATAACTACTGGCATATCCGGTGTTCTGTATGTGAATTGGTCTATTGCGTGTGCGAAAGCCATAACAGTATCGTTATGTCTACCTAAGTCTACAATAATACCGTCACGCCATGCGTGTGTTTTTAACTCATCTAATAATATTTCTACCATTCTACGTGTTTCGTCATTACCGTATGGGAATATAATCATTTCTCTTTCAAACCAAACCCTAAGTCTATTTAGAAGTCCTTGCTTCAAAGTCCTGTTACCTACCTTACTAGGTCTATAATCTACCATAGCCCCCTTTTGTTGTATAAGAGCGTCGTATAATTGTTGGAAGCCTACATCTTCCGCCGCTACTGGTGCAGAATATCTCTTAGCCATTTCTATTAAAACGTCTGCTTGCTTATCCGGTGGGAAGTCATTTCTTCTCCACATATTTACAAAGTGAACAAATCCTTGCTCATCTTGTCTTAAGACAATAATAACTGTGTAGTCTTGCCCTAGACCTTGTGAGGGGTCAAACCCAAGAACATACCTATTGTTGTTTATTTTATCTGTTTGTAGCATAGTATTCATGTCTAAACCCTTTCTTATTAAATTGTTAGGATAGACTGCCGCATCATCATCAACAACCCTACACAAAAACTCTTGTGCAAACTCTAAGTCTCCAATAGCCGCTTTTTGTTCCATGAGGTAATTAATACTTCTATGCTCAGGCCAAAGAGGTAAAGCCTTTATTGTTTGACTGCTTGCTTTCCATTCATCATAGTTTTTTATTGCAGACCAAGTGCCCTTTTTCCAAGTAGGGTTGTCTAGCATTTCAGTATGATATAAGTCTGTCATAGCCATAGGTGTTCCCACTACATAAATAGAGGACTTTGGGTCTAGCATAGGTGTGATTGCTTTTCTAAACCACTGTTGTAATGTTCGTGGTGCCATATCATCAGAATCTACTAACACATCGTCAAATGCTACACACGCAGGATGTTCCCCACGAATAGCAGAACCAACAGACGTAGCCATTATCCACGCCCCATTAGTGAAATGTATTTCCGTTTTATTACCCTTCTTAGGGTCTAAGTATCTTGACAATTGAGGATGCCTTTTCATATCATCACGTATTTCCTGTAACCTTCTTATTGCTGTATCTTTACTAGCACTAATCAACCAACAAGTAAAGGGTCTGTTATTGTTCCATTTATCAAAAAGACATTGATGTAATAGTTTTACCCTAAGAGTAGTAGATTTACTATGACCTCTAGGTGCAATAATACAAACACGATGCACTTCTGCATCTTTTCTATCAGCATAAATATCCATCCATTCTCCGATATGTTCACCCCAAGTATAACCTAACCATTCGTAGAAATACTTAACGCTAGTCCTACTACGTTCCATAGCCAAATCTTGTTTAAAACTCATAACGGCCTCAAATCCTTTTTGTTACAATTCGGGCAAACCCTAGATTCAGCCTTACTAATTAGCATACGTGGAGCAGTCCAGCCACACCAATTACATTTAGCCGAAGTCCAATTACTCATCGTGCATCACCGGAGCGAATAAACTTCCAACCATACCTAATTCTTTGTCAATCATATAAGCAGATAAACCTGCCCTAGCCATGACATATCCGTTTCGACTGTGGTATCTATCTTCGCCAGCAAGGCTAGGCAATTGGAATATTAAACATCCACCTACTTCTTTAACAGATTGATGGTGTAAATGTCCGTGAAACCAAAGATGGTTCTTTGTTACCCCCCAATCTTGTCTTGCTTCGTGAGCCATAAGAGAGTGTAGTTTATTCATAACTTTACCGTCACCATGAGTAAAACCAATTAGGTTATTACCGTAAGTAATATATTGTCTTATGTTAGGACTCAAAGTAATAGTTACATCTTCACACGTTTTATAGTAAGCATCAAGATACATCATTAGCATAATACTAGTATGTCTATCGTGATTACCGCCCATAAAGACTAACTCAACGTCGCTTGCTGTTCTTAGTAAATCTATATGTTTTCGTGCTAAATCGCACCCTTGCATAAGAATCTGTGCTGGTGTAGCGGCCATATCTTGTGCCGTTCCTTTTGTTGTAGTTCCTATGTCATTATCTACATGAAACCAATCAGAACCAACGCCCACATAAAACTTTTCCGGTTTACTAGGTAATCTACTAAGCAAATCTTCTGTCTTACTTAATACTCTTTCTTCTGCCGTTTCTAAGTTATAGGTTTGTCCTACTTCGTCAACCCAACCATATTTACCAAAGTGTAAGTCGGTAGGGGATAACACTACTGCATAATCCATAGTGTGTTTCAATGACTTTCTTTTTATTGATGCAGGTTTATGGTTGCCTAGTATGTCGAAAAACTCATTAGCCAATCCTTCGTGTAATAATGTATATGCTTCTGCTTGCTTCTCAATATCTTTCCACTTCTTTCTTTCAGCCCTTTTCATTATTTCTATTTTACGAATATCTAAAAATCGCTCTACCATGTCATCAAGTGTGTTTTCAATTACCTCTTCATCGGTAAATGGTTGCATACTATGTTTCCACTTATTTACTTTAATATATTCAGATACTACACTAGCGGGCATTTCAAACTCTCTAGCCATATCATCAATAGTAAGACCACCACCAATACTAGAGTATTGTTGTTTCATAGTTCTGTGTTTTTCACCATCTACTGTTATAAGACCGTCAATACATTCCATCATTACTATGTATGTATCATTACTTTCATCGTAATATATCTTACTGTTGCTTACTTCGCTGTTTGCCTCTAAGTCATAGTTTCTAAATGTGTTACCTTTCTTAACCCATCTACCTACTGCTATTCTCCAAGCATGAACACTTCTAGCCGGTTCTACACTATGTAGAAACTCGGCAAACTCACTTGTTGAAGTAAAATGCCTATCATTAGCAAACTTTTCTATTAACTCATCTCCGCCGGTATACTTACCCATACCTCTAACTTACTAGTAGGGTATTTAACTATTTACCTTTATCTTTTCATTAATTACACATTTAACAAAATAAATAAAACGTTATACTGCGAACTTATTGTGAATTAGTTTTATTTCTTCTATAATGTGTTTGGTAGAGGCCCTTGCTTATTACTGGTAAGTAATAGTTACTACTTAGTTACTGTAAGTAACTTTTCCATATTATAGAAAAAATTGAAGAAATACCAAACAAAGTAGCAGTAAAGCGTTTAATTCTTTTTGTAAAACGCTAAAATAATAAAAATAATTAATACCAATGATTAAAAGACAATTACCATGTGGAAAGGATATGGCGGAAGGCAGACGATGGAATATTTTTCGACCTAAAGGTAAAACAGAAGTAAAGAACCCTATCTTAGAGAGGATAGGTATAGCCAGTGAATCATTCAGTGCGGTTGCAGGTATTCCTGATATTGTAAGAAATACTGAGCGTCTAAGGAACGACGCAAACTTTGATAACGAGTTTGAGTTATTTGACAATATGTTAAAGTTAGACCCTGAATTAAATGGTGCTGTTCGTGCTGTTTCTCTTACTGCTAATAACTACGATATAAATTATAGTAGAGGTAAAAATACACAAATACGTGAAGCAATACGTGAATTAGTAGAAGATACTTTGGATTTTGACGACATTATGATTAATGCTATGCGTAATCTTATGGTTTATGGTAATGATATTAACAAAATAGTGGGTAAAGAAGGATTAGGTGTCACAGGCTTACAAAGTTTACCCGTAAAACAAATTACAATTGTAGATGAAAGAGGCGGTTTAGGTTCTTATTTCGTTGCCGATGAAGATAACCCTATTATTGAGGCTAAGACGTATATGGTTCGTGAAGCCACATCTTATGAAAGAGAAATACCGACACGTGAAATAATGCACATACGAATTGATTATAGAAGTAATTGGTTTACTGATAACAAAGGTCGAAAGACTTATGGTGTATGGGGAGCAAGTAGATTTACTTCGCTAAAACAACCAATACGCATGAAATACAATAGTATGAATAACCGTATTAGTCTTGAAGATTCTATGACAAAACAATATATTACGATAGACAAATCTGCTATCGAACACATACAAGACCCTGCTGAACAGGCTCAAAGACTTCAACACATTATGGATGAGGTAATAAGTTTATTCGAGGGACTGCGAGGCGACCAAATACCAGTTTTACCTCACTATGTCGAATTGCATCACGTTGATGTAGGTAATTCTGTTCCTAATAACACAGGTTTCCTAGACACTATTAACGCAGACATAGCGGCTGTATTACAAGTGCCAAGAGTAGCCGCAGGACAGGAAAAAGGTTCAACCTTTGCCGCAACATTTAATGCAAATCTTTGGGCGGTTCAAGCAATAAGCCGTATGCACAGAATCTTAGGAGAAGCAACACTGAAAATGTTTATGACTCACTTAGACCTTCTCGGAATAACTTATCGAAAACAAGATTTACCTACCATAACCTTTGAGGCTATGGATAGTGAAACACCCCTTAATGTTATGCAAAGAACCGTTATGGGATACAACGCAGGTATTCTTACCTTAAATCAAAGTTTAGATTTGCTTAATTTACCGACTTTAGGTAAAAAAGGAGAAGAAAGAATTACACAATCAACCCCCGAAACCGGAGAACTGCCACGTGAAAACTCACAAGACGGTGCTTCGGATTTGGTGGATTGATGTTACTGTTACCAATAGCAATTTTTGTTGTTGTTTCAGTAATTTACATTGATAGATTTATAAGACACATAGTAGGTGCAAATATTATGAAGAAGATGCGAATGACAAATCCGAATGAGATTCTTATGCTCATTTTCGGTCTTGGTGTAGTTTTAGCGTGGGTTGTTATTGCCGTAACTGCATCCTATTATAGTATTGTTGAGGTAAGAGATATTACTGACAGTCAATTGACAGTTATTGGTTTATTAGGTGGTCCAGCACTTCTTATTATAACAAGCGTTCTTGATTTATTCAAAGGTAAGGAAGGAGCAAAAATAAATATACTGCCGGAGCAATTAGCAAGCGACGTTAGTGCCGCAGAAGCAATAGATTCTCATACACGTATGTTAAAAGAATACAAATTAAAGCATGACCTAGAAATGGAAAAAATGCAAAAGCAACATAATTTGGATATGGAAGCATACAAGATAACAAACGAAAAAGGCGATAAAAAATGAATAACTCATACTTTTGTGACCTTTGTGTTCTAGGCAATTGTTGGGAATGTCGTAATTAGTTTAATAAGACAATCACTAACTGAAACAAACAATGTCGTGTGGATGCGGTTGTAGTGGCGAAGTAGTATCATACGAAGAATGGGATGAAGAAGATGTTACTGCGGCAGAATATCAAGGCCGTAGCGTTACTCTTAACAAGCCCTTTCGCACAAAGGGCGGTTCTAAAAAGTTCGCAGTTTATACTAAAAATGGTAGCGGTAATGTAGTCATAGTAAGATTTGGCGACCCTAACATGGAAATTAAAAGAGATGACCCTGCTAGAAGAAAAGCATTTCGCTCAAGACATAACTGTCAAACGCCGGGTCCAAAATGGAAGGCTAGATACTGGTCTTGTAGACAATGGCGTGGCGGTAAAAAGGTTGAAGCAGAAGATGGTGGCCCATGTGGTTGCGGTTGTAATGATGAGGATGTCGAGGCTAAAAGTGCTGATGACCCATGCACAGAAGGCTACGAACAATACGGTATGAAAACGAAAAATGGTCGTAAAGTCCCTAACTGCATTCCTATTAAGAAAAAGGCTGACGAAGTAGAAGCGGCAGAACCTACACCTAACGATACAGAATCACACGA
>Ga0209336_10001342_pt1 | contig 12033 bp, 8 predicted proteins | sample LinPmetageLP32_FD_184042 | JGI IMG/M metagenome (GOLD analysis project Ga0209336, IMG submission 184042) | Marine viral communities from the Pacific Ocean - LP-32 (SPAdes) (version 2) | ecosystem: Environmental > Aquatic > Marine > Oceanic | place: Pacific Ocean | collected 2009-08-23 | reverse complement strand
TTTTGCTCATAGGCATTTTGGGTGACTGTGGACGTAAAATCAGGTGGAAAAGCTGACAGACTGCTTGTCGCCGTAGCGGTAGCCAAGCCCGTGACATGCCCAAATCCATCAAGAATTACATCTTGAATGAAAGTCTGCCCCGAATTGTTTGAACTTGCTTGGCTGGATGTGTCGCTGTGTTCGACTGTCACAGATGAGCTTGACGATTGGTTTGCTGTAAATGATCCACCGCCCGTTAAGCCACCGCCAGCCGTGATTGTTAGTGTACTATCATTTGCAGACGTTCCACCGCTGACCGTTCCAGAGTTAATTGAGGTTATGTGACCGTATGTGTCTAAGCCTATGCTTTGAATATAAGTAGTGCCTGAGTTTGTGACCGTGGCTTGACTAGACGTGTCCTCATGGTTGAGCGTAATTCCTGTGTTGCCAGCTTGGTTGACCGTAAAGTTGCCGCCGCCCGTCAAAGCATTGCCAGCCGTTACTGTAATCGTGCCGTCATTTGCCGCGCTACCGCTTGCCAACGTGTTAAGCTGTGCTGCCGTTGCCGTCAAAGCCGTGCCGCCAAGTGCTAAGCTATTCGCTGCAAGGTTTGTAAATGCGCCTGTGCTTGGCGTTGACGCGCCCACTGTGGAAGCGTTGATAGTCGCGCCGTTAATTGTGCCGCCGTTAATGTCGGGCGACGTTAGCGCGTCTGTGCCTGCGTCCATACGCTTAAGCGCACCCATGACCTCGCGGATCGCGTTGTTCACACCAGACGGGGCGCAACCTTCAGCTATGTCAACGCTGTTTACGTCCGTATTATTTGAGGCTGTAGCGTCGTATTCGCTGATCTTTGTCTTAGCCATTATTGCGGTCCTTCTTGGTTTTCTTGTCCAAAGGTTTCTGAGCCATCAAACACGCCAGCTTGAATAAGCATTGCGTTTATTCTTTTGTTCCTAGCCAACTTTGCGCTTGCGGAAGTAGGCTTATTTAAAAGATTCGCCATTAGCTTAGGATTAAGTAAAGCTTCCTCTATGACGTTTCTAATTTTTAGTTTTGGAAGTTTATCAAATGCGGTTCTAGCTGCCCTTGAGCCAGCGCCAGCAACCACAATAGGAGCGCCAGCACTTTGACCTAAAGCGCTCATTCCACCTAAATTAGCACCGCCAATCCGCAACAGCAAATCAAAAAATAAATCCTCGCCGCCAAGCAAGTCTTGTGCTTTGTTAGTATTCGCTAGTGCTGCTTCAAACTGCTTAGTTTTTGCAATAAATCTATCTACGTTTCTAAGCTGAGCCTCGTCAAAAATACGGCTGTTCTTTAAGCTTGCTTTTAGAGTCTGACCGCCCGTTTTTACATCCATTAAGGCTTGCAGTCTGTTACCAGAAATTAAACCGCCCTTTGTGGTCGCTGACGTAAGTAAAGCCTCATAAACTCCATAGCGTAATCCATCTAAAGCCGCTGGATCACCTGACCTTCTTGCCAGCCTAGCTAAGTCGGACAGGCCACCAGATATATTGCCAGATGATATAGTGGATTTAATTAGCTCGTTTAAATTATTTGTGCCTAATACTTTAGCCGCTGTAGATTTTTTTGCCGCGAAAATTGATCCTTTAGATGCTTGCTCCACTGCCCTGTCAGCTAATCTTTTTTGTGCCGCTACGTCACCTATTGCGCCCTCAAGCCCTAGCTCTCGTAGGGTCTGGGAGTTATTACGAATAAAACCTTCTAACTTTGTAGGATTTACAGCGCCGTCAAAGTCCGTTGTGTCAGCCGCTAAGCTTTGGAAAAACTCTTGTTGCTTTCCCATCATGTTAGAGGTTTGTTCGCCAGAAGCGTCACGCATTGATTGCAAGTTTAATGATTGCTGAACGTCTGAGCCTGCCTGTGCAACTTCTAGCGTTCTCTCTGGCGCGACGGTCACGCCGCCGTCTTTGCTGTAGCCTAAAGTTTTGCCCATAAAACCCTGAGTAAACTTTTCGTTAAGCTGCCTTGAAAACGCCCTAGCTGTCTGCGCCGTGCCGCCCGTAATCGGGTCAAGATCATCCAGCATTGCATTAGCAACCTTTTGATACATTCTAGCATCGCCAAACTTTTTAGCGGCCCTAGCTTCACGCGCAAGCTCCAAGTATCGACTTCTTGTTCTCAGCAAGTTGCCTGACGTTGTTTCGTTTTGGCTAAGGTTTTTCTTGGGTTGCTTTTTCTTAATATCTCTAACAACAGCGGTAAGTGGATCAGGCAATTTTTCGCCAGAGGCTAATCCAGCTTTAAGCTCATTAACTGCTGCTAATGTTTTTGTTGAAGGTACAACAAGCGTCTTGTCAACCTCGCCCCAAAGCTCATTTTCAGTAGCCCTCGCCACACTTAATTCTTTTTCAATTATATCTCTTGCAGCGGTGTTGATCTTGTTTTTGTCCATATTCGGTAAAACGGTATCTGAAAGGTCTTTAGCCCTTTTCTCAGCCCTTGACGCCCTAGTGCTTAGACCCTCAAGAACGTATTGCTGCCTTGCTGCCGCTGCTTGGCGCATAAGCTCAGGATCACCGCTATTTATTGCCGTCCTATATGCAGCGTTAAATTCATCTATTGCTGTCGCTGTCTGAGTTTTCACTTGCTCCCCAAACTTACCGCCCTCAGAAACAAACTGGTTTTCTATTGATAATAAAGCTGGGTCATTTGACATTTGCGCAGATGTTGCGCTCCCTTTGCTGTCAGATAGCATCTTAGCCACATCAAGAGGATCGCCACCCTCTTGAATTACTTTCTTTTGTAAAGCCCTAGCCGCACTTTTCTGTACGCCGCCTTTTGTTCTAGTTTCTATTAAACGAGTGAGGCCGCTTGTTAAGTTGGGCAACGTGTTTGCTATTACCATAGGTGAAAAAGCGCCTGTTAGCTCACCATACATTCTTGATGTTGGGTTGTCTGGGTCGATCCTTTCCGCAACCCCTGCGCCTATTGCCGCTGGCACAGCAAGACCTGTTTCTACCGCTGTTGTTCTAGCTGGTTTAATAGCTGTTGTTTTAATCAAGTCATCAAGAATGTTTGATGCTACATTGCTCTTTGGAGCCGCTTTGTTCGCAGCATCAACCGCCTTAACCCCTCTTGCAGCGCCAAGAAACGGAATGAACGCCCCAGCGGTTTGCCCCATTACCTCGCCGCCTACAGCATAAGGGCGCTGACTAACTGGCAACTGGTTTTTATCTTTATAGCCTATATCAAAAGTGTCGGATAGAAAATTTCTAATTGACTGAGAGCCGCCAGTTGGGTTTTCGGTTATTGGCTTCATGCCCTGTTCACCAGGCAAAAGGTTTAGCAGTCGCGGTATTTGGTTTGCAAGGTCAACAGGACCGCCAACAACGTCAGCCAATAAGCCTGCATTTGCACCCCTAAGTGTTGCTTCTGCTTTTTCTCCAAAATTAGATGGCTTTGCTTGTAGGTAAGCTTGCTTAACTGTTTCAAACTCAGGCGTACCTTTTTTGTCTTTATTCGCAACAATCCAAGCGGCATACTTTTTAGCCTTTTCAGCGTTTGCCATTAGTCAGCCCCCAATATTGCATCAGCTTGCGCCTCTATGTCGCTAGTACCAACGCCGCCGCTTATTTCTTCAGCATTGGCAATAGTGTCTTGTAGGGTTTTAATGATGCTTGGATAGTTAGACTTTATTCCAGAGGCTATAGTCACTTGAGACTTGGTTACATCTTCTGGGTTTTGCATAACGCCTATTGCCTCTTTAAGCTTCTGCGTAAGGACGGGTATTAGGGCATTTAACTTAGCAGTCATTTGTGCGTTTTGGTCGCCAGAGCTAGGTAGGATTTTATCAATTTCTTTTTGGGTTTTCACCGCGCCAGTTGCGCTTATTGCTCTTATTAATCCAGGTGAAACAATAGTTTTCAACGCTGCAAGATTTGCTTTTTGAGTTTGCCTATCTGGTGATACTTGCGTTCTGCCCCCGAATAAGCCTACGCCGTAGTTTGCCAAATCATTAAAAACCCCAGCAATATCACCGCCAGCCGCTTGAGGAATATCTATAGGGCTTATAATATCCCCAGAGTCAGCGCCTTGGATTGCTTCGCCTGTCAGGTTGCTTAGGTTTTCAAGGTCAGTGCCGTCTGTAATGTTAGTCACAGTCTGACTTGGGTTTACCTTAATTGCTTTATTTATTACTGCGTTAAGTTGATCGGTGTCATTCACATCAATAGAAAGCGTATCACCCTTTTCATATCTTACATTGTCTACGATGATTCTTTCTGTAGCGATAAAGTTATTTATGTTTGGATTATTTGGCTTTTCGTCGGGCGTAACTACTGCCTCATAACTGGTTGTACCGTCATCATCAACTTTTGCTTCGTACAAGATACCCCCCACGGTTACGGTTTCTGGGTCTACCTTTAAATCCTTATAAACAAGTTCTTTCATTCCATCCGTGTAGCGCAAGCGTCCATTAGCATCTTGCCTCATTGGGCGTTGCACAGGAGCTTTAGCCGCTGGGGGTCGCGTACCGTAAAGCAAAGCGTCTGCATATTCTTGCGTTCCCTCAGTAAGCCCCATTGCCTCCGCATTATTCTTTATAAATTGCCGACGTTGCTCAAAGGCTGTTGGCGCTCTATTACGCGCTCTTTCCGCTATAAGCCCTAGCTGATCTTGATAAGACGCCTTTCTAGCTTTCTCAGTTGCTTCCTCTTGCTTATACTGTGCAAAGGCTTGCTTGCCTGTGATTGAACCAGCCAGAATAGCTTTGGCTAAATCCTCACGGCCCTTAGAGGCTAGGAATTTGGCGGTTTCATTGCTTGCGCGTTTGTCTTTTCGACCAGCAATTTCAGAAGTTTTACGCGCCGAAAAGTTGGCATCTGGCTCAAAGCTTAGATTGTTTGCAGACCGTGCAACACGCGCCAAAGTATCAGCAAAACGTGAGCGATTGTAAAACTTTTGCGCTGTCTCACCCTCTGCGCTTTCGTCTTGCTTCTGCAAGCCTAAACGCTCAAGGAAAGACAGATTTTTAGGTGGTGGCATATACGTCATGCGTTTTTCCTTTTGCGTTTATTTTGGGGGCAAGTCAGCAATATTTTTAAGAATATCAAAGAAACCGAGTTTCTTAGTATCTTTTGTCGTACTGCTAGTTGGCGAAAGCTCACCCAAGCCAGCCGCCTTAAATAGTGCGTTAAGCTGCATTAGACTTGCGTTGTTCTGGTCATCTACCAAGCCGCTTGCTGCATCCAGATCACCCTGCGCAACACCTTGCTGAAGCCCACCAGCGTCTATTACATCGTTTGCAAGATTGGTTTTGCCTGTGATTAGGTTAAGAAGTGAACCTATGCCGTCATCTATTAGGCCAGCGTTTGCCTCACTCGCACCGACCAAGCCAGCACCCTTTGTGAGAGCGTTTGCTATGCTAGAACCGCTTGCATCAACTAGACTAGCGCCTTGACTTAGAGCATTGTCGATGCTTGCACCGCTTGCCTCTGTTAAGCCTAGAGCTTGGCGCAATGCTCTGTCTGCATCGGCTTGTGCCGCGCCAGCCATAACGCCGCCCATACCTTCAGTAATACCCCTTGAAACACCCTGACCAAATGCTGAGTTATCGCCTACACGCCCACCAAGATTAAACTGGCTTGCAACCCTGTTTGTGGCGTCACTCGCCGCCGTTTTTAAGGCATCCATTAAAGCAGGGGATGTTGATGTGTTAAGTCCACTTAAAGCGCTTGTGTCTACGTTTGTACCCACACCAGATAATGCGCTAGTATCTAGGTTTGTTCCTACGTTGTACAACCCAGAATTGTCCACAGCATTTCCGCTAAGCAAAGAGTTTGCTGCCGTTAATCCAGAGCTTAACGGATTACTATTAAGCAGGCTTAGCAGACTATTAATTCCCGACGTTTGGCCCGTTGAAAGCCCAGCGTTTCTATCGCCAGTATATACGTCTTGGTTAAAATCCTGTGCTGCCGTAATCGCGCCAGTAATGGGCTTTAAGCCAAAACCTTCCTCTAAGTCAGCCTGCACATTTGGAGAAAGCTGACTTGTCGTTTTACTTGTTTTTGAACCACCACTCATTTTACAACTCCATTTGATAGGCTACATACGCCTGCTTGCCGCCATATTTTTGAACCCAGCGCGACCATGCACGGCGTCCATAGCCTTCAATAAACTTACAATCATTTCTCTTGGCTTGCTCACGCATTGCTTCAACAGCCATGCCAGCCCAAGACTTCATTTTCTTACCGCCGATAAAATCAACAATTAGTGTTTTGCTTCTGTGGTTCTGAACAATCCTAGACGTAAACACAGCCGCAATTTCTTTTGTGTCCTTATCAATCGCCAGCCAGAATATATAATCCCCAGCAACCGCGCCATTATACACGTCATCCATAGACATAAGCTCAGGCGTTAAACGCACAGCCTTTTCTAAAAACGGCGATATATGAGGCCACAGCGTAGGCACTAGGCTCGCTGGCACATGCTCAATAATCATCCGATTACAGCGTACACAAATGTTTTGTCTGTCGCAGACGTGTTGCTGTGCGTAATCGTAAACGTATTCTTACCTCTTGACGAAACAAAGGCGTTTGCAGACGCAGCGTTAGCTGTGGTCGCCATAAGCAAAACGCAACTGTCAGCGCCCACCTTTGTATCAGATACAACGCTTGTTGCGGAGCTTGCCGTTAGTGTTACGCTGCCTAAATTGTTCTGTTTACCGTCAACAAGTAGATTGACAACTTGTGCAACCTGACGCGAATTAGCCCCGTCAGTCGGAAGCTTGCTAAAGCTATTCTGCGTCATCTGCGACCTGATACAGCCGTGTCAGCCGTAATGCCTAAAGCGTTCTGCCAGTTGCCAGTAATACTTACCCTAACACGGTGATAGCGCCCGTTTGTCCTAAGCCTACAATTATTGTTGGCGTCAATCGTTACATCGCTTGTAAATGTCGGCGCATCCACTTGCCTGCTTCTCGTTCCTACCGCCGATTTTACAACAAGGGCAGAGCTTGAGCCGCCAGTTGTGACGTAGGGTGAAACGCTTGTTATCATGCTGTAGCGCCCCTCTTGAGGCTCAAACTCAGCCGTTTCCAAAGCAGCCGCCAATGCAGCGCCAGAGAAGTTATGCAGTTTGTTATCTTTGCTGGCGGTAAGTTGAAAAGACCCACCTTTATATGCGCGGCTATCCAGTGAAGCAGTCAATGCATCTATGCTTGTGCTTATGCTGTCTAAGCTTTCTAGTGACTTACCTAGCGTCAAACTAACGCCAATCATGTCATGCGCCAATTCAGCTACAGACCACTTGCCTAAAGCATAATTGTAAATGATGATCTTGTTTGGAGAGGTATTATTAGTGCTGGGATATGACCACATAACTAACTGGCGTAATGGATCAATGGCTGACGTAATTCTGCCAGCATTGTTAAACTCTAAGTCAGCTAAGAAAAACTCATCCACTTTACCAGCGCCAATAGGTATGGATTGCTGACCGTTAAACATGAAAAAGCCATCGTCTGAGATGTAGAATATCTGGCTAGGGCCAAGCGCTGCTATACCGCCAGAGAAGGGCGTTCCCTTTTGCTCTATTGTCTCAAAGCTGAACACCAGAGGTGAGCCGACGTATTGCATGCGCACGATAGCTTTTTCACAAAATACCGTGCCAAACTCGCCACCAACAATCCCTTTAACGTGACCAGCGTTAGGTATGTCTTGCACGTCAGCTTGAGCCGTTCCAATCGTATATGACGTAGGGTTGTTTAGCTGTGACCAACGTACTCTATCAGGGTGAGTGCCGCCCGAATAAGCTACGTTACCCGTGACTACAAAGTTTTTCACAACAGCGATATACCTAGCGTTTGGCGCTGTTGAAATGTCTGAAAAGTTTGCGCTACTGCCTACCGAATATTCTTGTAGTGGGTGGCTTAACGAGCCAGCCGCTATAACCTTGCCGCCGAAATCCACAAACTGCCATTGTTCTTCGTCTGACAGATTATAAGCGCCACTTGTTCGCTTAACGTCATCTAGCGCGTTTGTCGTGGCGTTTTGCTTGTAAAGCTTTGTCTTGTCACCAGCGAAGTTTTGAACCGTGCTAATGTTTGTTTTCGTTGAGTGAATACCGCGCAGATATGCCGTTGCAGCGCCCGACATTTCCGACAGGGAGCCAAAAGGTGCATAGCCTTTCGCATCAGGTATAACATTCGTAGCAACAGTAGCGCCTGGGTTTTGCAAAGGTGGTTGATCTGGTAGCCATTCGCCAAAAGGGATCATGCTGCATCTTTCCAAACTACTACGACATTAGATGTTGTGCCGTCTGACCATACTTCATTGCCAACCGGCGCTGATGGGTCTGACCATACTTCATTGCCAACCACAGGCGGCGTGGGCTTCCAAGTGAAGTCTGGGTCAGCCGTGACGCCAAACGAAGCTGTAAACGCGCCACCACCGTTTATTGTAGCTTTACTTGCAGCCGTTATGAAGCCTTGCGCACTTGCTGTTAGCTCGCCTTTAAACGTCGCTGTTCCATTGGCTGCAAACGTAGAGCTTGCGGCAAGGCTAGATGTGACGCGCTTAGCCTTAATAACGCTCGTATTGCTAAACGTACCGCTTGCTGCAAGCGATACAGACGAAGGCTTAACGACGCCGCCAGCCGCGCTTATTGAGCTTGACGCTGATAGACTTGCAGCGCCCTCTTGGGCATTCTGCGCAACAATCGTTGACGTTGCCGTTAAGTTAGCCCCACCAGTAAGTGTTGACTTGACCGCTGCCGTAATTGTTGACGCTGAGTTAAGGTTAGCCGCGCCGTTAAGTATAAGTTGCTCAGAGGCCGTTAGGCTTGTGCTTGCAGAAACGTCTAGCTCGCCTTTAAGCAAGTTGACGCCAACCGCTACAATTGAGCTAGATGACGTTAGATTTACGCTAACCTCGCCTGACGTATCACCGTCAGCCGATATGCTTGACGTAGCGACAAGAGAGGCACTTGCAGCGCTTATTAGCTTGGCACTTACAGACGCGCTAGAGGTTGCGCTAATAGAGCTTTGCGCTGGTTCAGTCAGGCCAGCGATTGTTGTGATGCTAGAGCTTGCAGAAGCGTTGAGTGCGCTTCTCAGGATAGACGTTCCGTTAGCGGTTATTGTTAATGTAGCAGTTGGCGCGAATTGCGCTGCATGCGTTTGCTTGCCTTGCGCTGCTATACTGGTTGACGCTACTAAGTCTGTTGCGCCTGCAAAAATCTGTGTTCCAGCCGCCGAAATTGAGCTAGTGGCATCAACAACCAAAAGCTGAACTAGGTTCATTACTCCAATAAAGTTGACGCTAGACGATGCAGATAGTGATAGGCTTGCAGCTTGGATGTGGCTTGGCGTAAATGTGGCTATTGAGCTTGCAGTCAGCGGTGCGCTGGCAACTTGGCCCAAAGCAGACGCAAATACAACAGAGCCTTGTGTTGTTAAATTTGCCGCGCCAGCCTGGATATGCCTTGGGGCGAATGCAGCGCTTGAGCTTGCGGAAAGTGATACTGTGCCTGCTTCTGTATGATCGACGGCAAACGTAGCGCTTGAGCTTGCCGATAGGCTTGTGTCTGCCTCAAGGATCAGGCGCTGCGCGAATGTAGAGCTAGAGCTTGCCGATAGGCTAGTAGAGCCAATATTAATTAGTTTTGGCGTGAATGTCGCAGAGCCATGAGCACTAGCGGCAAACGCGCCATTTATCCGATCGCCAGCTAGGAATGTTGCGCTAGAGCTTGCTGTAAGACTTGCCGCGCCTGCGTGTAAAAGGCCACCATCGTCGGCTAAAGTTGCAGCGGCTAGTGGGTTAAAGCCTAGCATTTACAGCACTCTAACTTTTAAATTCTGCGCCGCTAGTGATTTTATTTTTACGCTTGTTGAGCTAGGAAACTCAGCTTCGTAATCAGTTCCGTTTATTGCGCCCTTTATTAGAGCCGCAGCGTCGTAATTTATTGACACTCCATCCGATTTTGGCAAAGTTGAACCACTCGCCATGTACGGGGAAATCATTAAATCAAGCGTAGTTGATAGAGCAAAGTGGTTTGCGTCTGCCACGCCGTCAATTTGAGCTTTATCCATTCTATTAAATGCTTGAGCGGTGAGGGATTGTTGCAATGCAGAAAGTTCATTGTTTGACGTTGAATCTACCCATGTTTCATTTGTTGAATACACGGTCTGAGCCGAGCCAGATAAAAATTCAGCAACATAACGATTGTATGATCCACCGTTGTAGGTATAGACAAAAAACACGCGAGTTCCGTCAGAATTAAAGAAAATGCTGCTTGCATGCCCAGTGGTTCCAGAGCCACTACGACTTGCACCACCGTCCCATTGATATGTAGTCCCAGACGTGACATTTTGAGTTACGTCAAATGCAGACCCAAGATTTTTTTGAAATATTTTATTCTGAAAGCTTTCGCCGTAAAATAATTTAGTGCCATCATTAGAAAAGTTCATACTCTCAAATCCACCGCCGCTATTGGCATGGTTGCCAGTGTGAAAACTTGCAAGTGAGCCATCAAGAGAAATTGTTGAGCTTAAATCGTAAGCATTTGAAAGCGAATGTTGAGCAATAGTTTTAGCAGTAGTGTTTAACAGGAATATTTTGCTGCCATCAGAGTTAAATTTTATGTTTCTAGCGCCACTAGATACAGTCCACGTTGTGTCAACTGAGGCAGTGCTTACATCGTGAGCAGTGCTAAGGGTGTATTGCTTTACGCTTGTGTTGAAAACCATGTAAAGCTTTGTTCCAGTTGCGTTTATATTTATATCGTAGGTATCACCGCCAAGCGCATATTCTGATGCAGAGCTTGCTGAAAGTGTTGAAATGTTATACGCAGTTGAGAGGGTAAACACGCGCAATTTGTCGTCACTGCGATTTGAAACGTAAAGCTTTGTTCCATCACTATTAAAAGTAGCTGCTTCAACGAAGCGCGCCGGGTTTGCGCCTATGACCGCTTTTTGTTGATAGCCAGCACCTGTGATTTGAGAAATATCAAATCCAACTGTTTGAACGACACCTGCGTTATTATTATATTGCCATGTTCCACTGTTGTTTTTTGCGATTTTGCGAACACCCGACGTACCTTTAGCGACGCTCCAGGTGGTGTGATTATCGGTAGACACTGCGTAGCTCAGTGTTCCATTTCCAGCGGTTTCGTCAGCCGTCATGCCGTTTATGTCTGTCCAGTAAGTAGTGTTGATTTGTCCAGATGCTGATGTAACAGCCGGATGATATTGGCTGGCTGGAAAATGGCTTGAAGTTCCGCTTAGTGAAAGTCCAGAGCCGTCACTGTTTGGAGAAGTCCCATACATATTCCACGCGCCAGATGCTATTGCATTGGTATTCGTGAAATCTGTAGTCGTTACATACGCACCAGCCGCTGAAGTTAAAACCGCTACTCCACCGTTTCCAGTTATGGTTTTTCCAATATCGCTGCTTGCAAACGACCCAGAACCCAGAGAAAAGGTTCCTGACCCAACCGCGCTTGGTGTAAGAGTAACGGATGTTGCTTCATCAAGCCTTGTGTAATTACTGGCAGTAGAATTTACGTCCCAAGCGCCCTTTGAGCTTACGCCAACTTGAGGAGCGTCTTTAAAAACACTAACATTTGGAACAGGGCTGATTGCGCTGGAAAGCGTAATGGTGCTTTCTTCATTCTGGCTAAAAGTCTTTGTTAGGGTGCCAGCCGTTGCAATGCCAGAACTTGCCGCTGCATCTGCAAAACTGAAATTAGAACCACCCTGAGATGTTAAAACTTGCGAATTGCTTCCTGTTCCTATCACTCTAGCAAGTTTAGCTAAATTGGTATTGTTAGACATGCCTGCTCCTAGAAATTCGTGCTAGTGTCATTGTAAATTGTAGAAACTTCAGTCGATGTAAACTCAGAGCCATGCACAAAGAAATTGTCCACTGCGCCTTTGAGGTTGTATATGCTAGAGCTTGAATTTCTATTTTGTTGTACATCACCAATGACAATCACGTTTTGTAGAGGGGTAAGCGTTCCTGTCGCTGTTTTAATCAAGCTTCCATTAAGGTAGAGTTTATGCCCACCAGTTGCCCCCTGCGTCATAACTACGTG
>Ga0209336_10001341_pt1 | contig 12033 bp, 19 predicted proteins | sample LinPmetageLP32_FD_184042 | JGI IMG/M metagenome (GOLD analysis project Ga0209336, IMG submission 184042) | Marine viral communities from the Pacific Ocean - LP-32 (SPAdes) (version 2) | ecosystem: Environmental > Aquatic > Marine > Oceanic | place: Pacific Ocean | collected 2009-08-23 | reverse complement strand
CCACGCGCGCGCAGAGTTGCAAAATCCCCTCCCCGGTACCTGATCTGTGTAGGTCTGAGCAAATCAGCGAAGATGTGGGGCGAGGAAGGTCCACATATAGCCCAACACCAACGGCCAGCAGAGAGCCATACAGGGACTCTCAGAGCCTATAAAAAACTTAAATGCATTTAAGATTTATTTGTCTTTACCTGTTGACATTTGAAAACCCATCATTCACACTGTTGACATGGTGCTATATCGCACTGTTGTTATAGGTAGATATATATGAAAGCTGAAAACATACAATCCAACACAAGCGCTCCTTTCCTTGCTGGCCGACAGTTTGGCACGTGGCAGACCGAGACATCGCTGACCATCGTTAACCGACTGTTAAAAGATGCACAAGCGATCCATACCGCGCAGGATATGAAAGACTATTGCAATGGTTACAAAGAGACACTGAGCGGTAACACTGGTTCTAAAGACTCACAAACCAGCATGGTGCGCTGTATCCTGAAGGTTGCTACTGGTCTGGACAAAGCGATGTCCGACTATCACAAAGTTAAGACACCCGCCGCAGGTCAGAAGGTAGTCCAGAAACAGATCGACAAGGGCGCCAAGGGTATCGATGCACTATCCAAAGCATTACGTATACCATCCGCACCAAAGGTATCTGACAGCGCTGGCGAGGGCGACGGCGAAACCGGCACCAATGATACACAAGATAACCTGCTGGCATGGTGGGCGGCGTGCGAAAAGCTGGGTCACTCTGATAAGTACGGTCTGACTACTGACGAAATGCTTGCCTTCCTCGCTCAGACAATCGCCAAATGAACGACACTGTTGGCCTGATACTGATAGCTTGTTTCCTGCTGATCGTTTACGCTGAACTGTCACAGTAGTTTAACGCCAGCACTCCGAAGCCCTGCCTACATGGTGGGGCTTTTTTTTGCCTGTAATTCTCTCTCTATCGCTCTCACAGCGACGTTATACCAGCACCCTATACCCTACCCTTCCTTCTGTTATCGTTGCTCACAGCGCCATTCAGAGCCTCTCAGCTTGACTAGCATGTTATGCCATGAGATAATATGTACTGGCTGGGGTGATAACGTCCAGCTATATCAAAACTTAAATGCATTTAAGAAATGCGAGGAGGACTAAGTGATGAGCAGACCTATTCATGAGATAGCACGTGACGTTTATGAGTAAACTAACTGACGCCAGAGATGCAGTGGGTGGTTTTTCTAATCCAAGTAAGATGCCATGCAAAGCATACTCAATACCAGCGGAGGAGTGTCACACTGGATCTGTACTGAGGGAAGTGGTGGGTTCTACATGTGAGGACTGCTATGCCTGCAAGGGTATGTATGTTTTTCCTAATGTTCAGAAGGCTTTACGCCGTAGGTTTGATGCTCTTTCTCATCCTGATTGGGTGGATAACATGGTGGTAGGTATCAACAAAGCAGAGTACTTTAGGTGGCACGACTCAGGTGACATCCAAGGTGTCGAGCACTTAGCTAACATCGTGGAGGTAGCAAGGCGTACACCTGAGACTAAGCACTGGTTGCCTACTCGTGAGGCTAAGTACGTAGCGCAGTATCGTGGTGACGTACCGGACAACCTCATCGTGCGTGTGTCTGCTGCAATGATTGATGGTACACCACCGAAGAGGTTTGATTTGACATCGACAGTACACAAGGATAGAATCCCTACTGACTCGTTCGTATGCCCAGCACCTAAGCAGGACAACAAGTGTGGTGAGTGTCGAGCGTGTTGGGATAAAGCAGTACCAAATGTAAGTTACACACATCATTAATCTTAAATGCATTTAAGGAGAAGTATCATGGGTTGGAGAAATAGTTACATTGAGATAAGCACAGAGATTGATCTGAATGATTACGACAGTGACATCATGGATTACATGAAGCCTGATAACATTAACGATGCTCTGGAACTGATGGAGCGGTGGGGTTACAGAGAAGGTGACATCGTAGCGCTCCTTCTTGAAGAACCTGATGCATTCCTTCGTATAGTGTCGAGCGTTCTAACGGTGGAGACTGCACTGGCTCTGGTCAAGGATGTGTACGAGGTGGGTAAGGATATTCAAGTACGTAACATGACTGCCAAGGACAATCAGATTGCTGAGTTGAAGCAGAGGGTTGGCGACTTGTTAGCTCTCAACCATACTGTAATCAAGGATCAGGAGCAGATTAAGCAGGAGGATAACGATGGGGACAGCTAGTATGTATGGTAATCAGGTGATGGATGTGGAGTTAGACTGCGAGTGGATGTCTATCTACGCAACCATTGAGTATATTATGTATGGTGATGAGGAGGAGTTAGTTGAACTGGTATCAGTTAAAACACGCGGAGTTGATATCACTAGTTGGGTCAATTCTAGTTATATATTCGATCTTATTTCTGATGAGATAAGTAATGCAGACTACCACCACAGTGATCATGGAGATGACGTATGACTATTGTAGAATTTGATACAGCCTTACCTGAGTATGCAGCACCGGGAGAGCGTCCTGTGCTACAGCTGTTAGTTGACATGTGCCTACGTGATGATGGCAGAGTGTCAGTGTGGGACGGCGAGGCAATGTCTGTGCAGGGGTGTAACAGCAAAAACAACATCCTAAAGAACTTAGCGCAGACTGACATGGATCAGCTTGAAGCGTTTGATAAGGAAGGTAGTTACCTTGGTTTCTTCTTGTTGATATACAACAACGGATCAGAGGGTGAGCCTATGGTTGTGATCTCTGATTACAGCAGCAACAAGTGGTGCGACAGGGTGTACCACAGACTTAGTGAAGTGTTCGGAGGGTATGAGATATGAGTTACTACATCAAACCAGTTGATGAGTTGAAGCCGGGACGCCTTGCTGTGTATCGTAAGGTGCAGAGGTTACGTGACTTCAAAGCAGAGAACGGTGTTGAATACATGGTGTTCCCCAGTAAGAAGGCTATGAAGACAGCGTTCTTTATTGACCTGTACTGTGGTAAGAATGGTAAGCTAGTCAAGCTTAAAGACAGATCGATGATGAGGTTCTAACGTGAAAGATGGTATGACTTACAAGGAGATAGGCGAAGTTCTTGGTATATCAGGTGAGAGAGTTCGCGTGATAGAGGCAACGGCGTTGAGAAAACTACGTCGTTCAGGTAGGTTGAGGGACTTCCTTTGCCTACTTGAAGCGCCTATCAAGGAGAATTACGGTGAAAAAGTACCGAGAAAATAACGTGCACTGTGTAGTTTAGTGTGGTAAACTAAACTATATAGATAACTAAGTATTAATATTATTACTAATACTATTACTAATACATAGGAACTATATAGTATGACTAACGATCAGATGATTGAAGAGCTAGTTGAGTTTGAGTTTCAGAACATCACGGTGGTTGAGGTGGTACAGATATACATCAAGTTACAGCGTGAGTTTCTGAAGAGTCAGCTTACCGAGGAAGAAGTCAAGACTAAATACCATGAACTGTTTGGCGATGAGGAGGTATTACACTGATGACATTCGTAAAGTTACACCAGCAATGCGAGGACTGTGGTTCTAGTGATGCGTTGTCCTACAATGAGGATGGATCTAGTTACTGTTTTGCATGTGCTAAGTTTAACCCCTCACCAGAAGCTACAGGAGGCTCTGTGAGCAACATTAAGGAACGAGTAGTACCAGCGGCAGGGTTCGATAGATCGTCCTTCACAGAGCCATACAGAGGCTATCAGGATAGGGGTCTAACTGCTACCACCATGTCTGCATACTCAGCACAGCAGAAAGCAGGCAACATTCTGTTTGGTTATCATGATCCTGTTGGTGAGCTAGTGGCGGTGAAGACTAGGTATCCAGACAAGCAGTTCAAGATCAGTGGGGATTGGAAGAAGGCTGGGTTGTACGGTCAGCATCTATTCCCCAGCGGTGGTCAATACATAACCGTAGTGGAGGGAGAGTTCGATGCACTGGCAGGATATCAAATGTTTGGTGGCAAGTATCCTGTTGTTTCTATTCGTAATGGTGCCCAAGGTGCTGCTGCTGATTGTCGCAGGTCATATGAATTTCTCGACCAGTACGATCATATTATCTTTTGCTTTGACAACGACGATCATGGAAGGTCTGCTGCTCTAGAATGTGCTGACATCTTTGGTGGTAAGTCTAGGATCTATCATCATGGTGAGCACAAGGATGCGTGTGACTACCTGTTGAACGGTGACAAGGATGAGTTCATCAAGAGGTGGTGGGCGGCTAAGACGTACACACCAGATGGTATGGTGATGCTGGGTTCTCTACGTGAGGCACTGAAGAAGCCATTGGAGGAGGCAGAGGTACGCTACCCATACAAGGGATTGGATGACATGACGTTTGGTGTGCGTCCTACTGAGCTAGTCACCATCTGTGCTGGCTCCGGTCTGGGTAAGTCTACGTTCATGCGTGAGCTAGTGTTCTCCATACTAGGACAGACCAACGACAGGGTAGGACTAGCCTTCCTTGAGGAGACACCTGATCGTACTGCCCGTGGTCTGGTAGGGCTACAGATCAACAAGCCTATACACCTACCGGGATGTGACTACTCACCATCTGAAGTAGACCAAGTGTTCGACAGTCTGAATCTTGATGATCGTGTGGTGTTATGGGATACGTTTGGTTCCAACAAGATAGAGAACGTGTTGGCTCGGTTCCGTTACCAGATCAAGGTACTGGGTGTGAAGTACATTGTACTGGATCACATCAGCATCTTGGTATCAGATCAGGAGAACGGTGATGAACGTAAGGCTATCGATGAGATCATGACCAAGCTACGTATGTTCTGTCAGGAGATGCGTGTGTGTATGTTCATCGTGTCACACCTGCGTAGACCTGAAGGTAAGGGACATGAAGACGGTGCATACACCAGCCTTGGTCAGCTACGTGGGTCAGCAGCCATTGCACAACTCAGTGACATCGTGTTAGGATTAGAACGTAACGCACAAGCAGAAGATCCTCTGGTACGTAACACCACCAACGTGCGTGTACTGAAGAACAGGTTCAGTGGTATGACAGGGCCAGCCACTGCGCTGATGTACAACAAGGATACGGGGAGGCTCACTGAGGTATTTGAATGAGATGCGTTGCTTGTGATAAGATAATGACAGACTACGAACTAACCAAAAAGTTTAGTAGTAGTGGTGAGTTCGTGGATATGTGTAATGAGTGTAGTCGTTACCTTGCTGATGATGACTTGATAACAGTAGGTAACATGAACTATGCTACCCTTAGTGATCTAGAGGAGATACGAGATGTCGAACATGGGACGTTGGATTATGACACAGGAACAGAACAAGGAGATGAGGACGAATGGATATGAACTTTCAGAAAGACAGCACCTTGATCTCTCCTACTACGAATACTGTGTTCTTAGACATAGAGGCAGACGGCCTGAACCCTACGAAAGTACACTGCGTGGTTACAAAGAGATCGAACGAAGCTCACTTGACCCACTTATCTAGACGGAGTTTGATGGATGAACTGGCAAAAGGTGGACAGATATGTGGTCATAATCTTATTGGCTACGATGTTCCTGTGTTGTACAGGCTATGGGGTATACGCATACCTCAACACAGAGTTGTGGACACACTGGTTCTTTCACGCCTCTTTCATCCCGACTTGGATGGTGGTCACAGCCTTGCTGCTTGGGGAACTAGGCTTGGATTCCCTAAAGGAGAGCACACTGATTGGGAAGAACTGTCTGAAGAAATGGTTGAGTACTGCAAGAGAGATGTGGATGTCACTCACAAACTACACGATGCACTGATGGCACAGATGCAGATGTTTGGATTCAGTAAGCACTGCGTTGATCTTGAGCACAGCGTTGCGTTCATCTGCAAGGATCAGGAAGACAACGGCTTTGAGTTTAACAAGGACGGTGCAGTAGAACTATACGAAGAACTTACTACTCGTATGCACAGGATAGAGAAAGATTTACAACAAGTGTTCCCACCAATAGTAGAGGAGAGGATCAGTGATAAAACACAGAAGAGACTCAAGGACAAAGTTACGGTATTCAATGTCGGTAGTAGACAACAGATTGCAGAGCGGCTTACTAGCAAGGGCGCTGTGTGGAAGGAACTCACTCCCGCAGGAAAACCAAAGGTTGATGAGGCGACTCTCAAAAAGCAGGCTCACATTCCCGAAGCAAAGATTATTCTCCGTTACCTTCTCTGCCAGAAACGCGCCTCTCATGTTGACTCGTGGATTAAAGCAGTGGGCGAAGACAACAGAATACATGGCAGAGTCAGGCACATCGGCGCTGTCACCGGACGGATGGCACACTCCGGTCCAAACATGGCTCAGATACCTGCTGTAAGGGCTGAGTACGGTAAACAATGTCGTGCGTTGTTTAACACACCTGATGGTCGTGTACTTGTTGGTGCTGATGCTAGTGGTCTTGAGCTACGTATGCTTGCACACTACATGGATGATGCTAACTACACCAACGAGATATTAACAGGTGACATACACACAGCTAACCAACATGCTGCTGGACTAAAGACAAGAGATCAAGCCAAGACATTTATCTATGCGTTCTTGTACGGTGCAGGTGACGCTAAGATAGGCAGTGTTGTAGGTGGTAGTGCATCTCATGGTAAGAAACTAAAAGCAGACTTTCTTAAGAACACACCAGCACTGGCAAAGCTACGTAAAGAAGTAACAAAGGATGCTGAGTCTGGTTTTCTTACTGGTCTTGATGGCAGACGTATACGTGTACGATCACAACACGCCGCACTGAACACGTTACTACAGGGTGCTGGTGCTGTGGTAATGAAGCAGGCTATCATTATCCTGTATGATTTGTTAGCCCGTGTTGACTTCAAGCTAGTCGCACAGGTACATGATGAGTGGCAGATAGAGTGCCGCCCAGAAGACGCAGACTTCATTGGTAAGTCATGTGTCAACGCAATGGTATTCGCAGGTGAACTCCTGCAACTGAACTGTCCGTTAGACGGAGAGTATAGAGTTGGTAATAGTTGGGCAGATACCCACTAGCACAATTCTATTTTATGTGGTATAATATTAGGGTAAGTTTAATTATCGGAGATGTGTAATATGTCTAATGAAGCACCCAACGTAATGGTAAAGTGTGACTTGTTCTGGCCTAACCTGACTCACAAGAATGAGTTAGCTGGTAAGTACACAGTTGATCTTGCCAACCTTTCTGACGCTGCTATTACTGCGTTGGAAGATATGGGTATTAACATCAACAACAAGGGAGATGATCGTGGATCGTACATCACCTGCAAATCCAACAACAAGTACCGAGCGTTCAACACTGACGGAACAGAGTTGCTCATCAAGGGACGAACACCACGAGATGAAATGGACGACACAGAAACAGGAGTCGTGGTGGGTAATGGTTCCACAGCTAAGTGTCTCATCGGCTACTACGATTGGGAGCACCTCAAGAAGAAAGGTCGTAGTGCCTCACTCAAGCGTCTTGTGATTGATGAGGTTGTTGAGTACTCACCAGAGCTAGAAGAGATGGAAGCTCTGTGATACTCATTGATGGTGACATGCTGGTGTACCGTGTTGGCTTTGCTTGTGATGATGAGCCAGCGCGGGTAGCAACAGAGACTCTTGATAACTATCTATCTCAGATAGTATTAGATTTGTCTGATCACTACACATCCAGCATTGTTTACCTAACTGGTAAGGGCAACTTCAGGGACGAGGTTGCTGTTACCCAACCCTACAAAGCTGGTCGTTCTGAAAAGCGTAAGCCTGTACATAAGAAACTGCTCCGCGACTTCATGGTATCTGAGTGGAATGCAGAGGTTGTTAACGGTATGGAAGCTGACGATGCTATAGCTATCAAGGCTACTGAGCTAGATCACAAAGCTATTATTTGTTCGTTAGACAAAGACTTCAGGCAGGTTCCTTGTCCTATGTATGATTACACCAAGAAAAACTTAAATGCATTTAAGGTTGATGACGCTATGCGGTGGCTGTACAAGCAAGCGTTGATGGGTGATCGTGTTGATAACATCCCCGGTATCTATGGGGTTGGGCCTAAGAAAGCTGACAAGATCATTGACCCGTGTACAACGGAGTGGGAGTGTTACAGTACCTGTCTTGCTCACTACTGGGACAATGAGTTGGATGAAGACCGACTACTAGAAAGTCTTAACCTTCTGTACTTGTTACGTTCACATGATGATAAGTACGAGAAACCAAGTGAAGTTTGATTCTAAGTTTGAGAAAGAAGCCTATGCACTTATGCAAAGCTGCGAGTACCATCCTTCACAGACACTAGAGTACGTACTACCTAAAACATATGAGCCTGACTTTGTTTACAAGACAAAGAGTAAGACCATATGGATAGAAGCTAAGGGCAGGTTCCGTACATCAGATGAGGCACGTAAGTATGTCTACATTGCAAAGACGCTTGGCCCAGCAGAGGAGTTGGTATTTCTCTTCCAGAAACCAAAGACACCAATGCCGGGATCACGTAGAAGAAAAAACGGTACACGATACACAATGGAAGAGTGGGCGAACAAGCAAGGGTTCAGATGGTACACTCTTGAAACAATACCGAGAGGGTGGATACAATGACTAGACACCTAGTAATACCTGACACTCAAATAAAACCTGACTGTCCTATTGACCACATGTACTGGGCGGGTCGGTACGCATGTGCTATTAAACCAGATACTATCATACACCTTGGTGATCATTGGGACATGCCGTCGTTGTCGTCGTATGACGTAGGTAAGAAGTCGTTTGAAGGCAGGCGTTACTCTGCTGATGTAGAAGCAGGCAACGAAGCCATGCAAATATTTATGGATTGTATCAGAGCAGAGCAGTCTCGTTTACGTAAGATGAAGAAGAAGGTATGGAAGCCACGCCTTATTTTTACGCTTGGTAATCATGAATACAGAGTGGAACGTGCAGTAGAAAACGATGCCAAGCTAGAAGGGTTAATGAGTTATGAAGATCTCAATCTCAGGGGGTGGGAGGTTCTTCCGTATCTTCAGCCGGTTATTGTGGACGGTATTGCTTATTGTCACTATTTCACTAGCGGTGTCATGGGCAGGCCAGTTACAAATGCAAAGCTACTGCTCCAGAAAAAACATATGTCATGTGTTATGGGACACGTACAAGACAGAGATATCGCGTTCGACAGAAACGCAGCAGGAAACAGAATGACCTCCTTGTTTGCTGGTATATACTATCAACATGATGAAGAGTATCTTAACCCACAGACTAACGGGTCATGGTCTGGTTTGTGGGTGTTCAATGAAGTAGACAACGGTACGTTTGATGAGATGCCTGTGTCTATGACATACCTACGGGGGAAGTACGGTGCTAACTCTTGATGAAATACTAGAACGAGTTTCTTCTAGGTATGATGAAGTTACTATAATGGAAGCACTAGAAATTACATCTGAAGATTTAGTTGAAAGGTTTTCTGATAGAGTAAACATTAACAGTTGGAAGTTTGACTTGGAGGAAAAATATGCAGAATGAGTGGAACATGACTGAAGACGAATGTGCAAAGCTTGAAAAAGAATGTGAAAAGCTACGTAAAAACTGTCAGGAAAGTAGATCTATAGACGACATTACTCCGGAAGAGTGGAACAAAATGTCTAAGACATTCACAGGTAAACTGTATCACCCTCAAGATATTCATGACCCTGTGGCACAACCAGATCACTACAACAAGGGAGCTATTGAGGCCATTGAAGCAATCAAGGCGTCTATGCACCCACAAGAGTACAAGGGATACCTCAAGGGTAACTGTCTTAAGTACCTGTGGCGTTACGAGTACAAGAACGGCATAGAGGATCTACGCAAGGCGCGTGTCTACCTAAAGTGGTTAATCAAAGAGGTTGCCTTGTGAAGATAATAGAAGGAAAGTTTGGAACCAAGACAGAAGAAAAGGAGATAACAACGGCTGAGTTTCTGACTGCGTTTGCAGCTAAGGCTCAGATACAGGAGACTGAAGGTACCAAACCAAAGGTAGTTGTGGTCATGTACGAGGACGGTCAGATGTTTGAAGTAGCGTCCAACGAACAGTACCCTGATGGAGTGTACATGCTACTACAGTTAGCAGCACAAGCAATCATTAACGAAACACTAGGCATAACAGGAGAACCAGAGTAAATGGATGCATATCAACAGTACATACACAAGTCACGCTACGCACGCTACAATGCAGAAGAACAACGTCGAGAGACATGGGAAGAAACAGTTAATCGTTATGTTAACTATTGGGTAGACAAAGCAGATCTTAATGACTTTGAAGTATCTGAGATCTTCAAGGCTATACATGATCTAGATGTAATGCCTAGCATGAGAGCATTGATGACAGCGGGTGAAGCACTAGACCGTGACAACGTAGCAGGTTTTAACTGTAGCTACTTACCTATTGATCACCCTAAAGCATTTGATGAGATGATGTACATTCTCATGTGCGGCACAGGTGTAGGCTTTAGTGTTGAGAGACAGTACATAGCCAAGCTGCCTGAAGTTGCGGAGAAGTTTCATGAAACAGACACAGTTATTAATGTTGCGGATTCAAAGATCGGATGGGCGAAATCGTTTAGGGAACTGGTATCATTGTTGTATTCAGGTCAGATTCCCCAATGGGACGTTAGCCGAGTACGACCTGCAGGCGCCACACTTAAAACTTTCGGAGGTCGTGCAAGTGGTCCAGAACCTCTCATCGAACTATTCAAATTCACGTCCGGGTTGTTTCAAGGATCTGCTGGACGAAGGCTTACATCCATTGAATGCCACGATCTTTGCTGCAAGATCGCACAAATCGTAGTAGTAGGTGGAGTAAGACGATCAGCACTCATATCACTATCTAACCTATCTGATGACAGGCTACGCAGAGCTAAGACAGGTGAGTGGTATCATGCTAACCCACAACGTGCACTCTCTAACAACTCTGCTTGTTACACAGAAACACCTGACTTTATTGCTTACTTAGAAGAATGGAAAAGTTTATATGAATCCTTCTCAGGAGAACGAGGTTTCTTCAGCAGAGTTGCTAGTCAAAAACAAGCTGAAAGGAATGGCAGACGAGACGCTACCTACGATTTCGGTACGAATCCTTGCAGTGAGATAATATTGCGCCCCAACCAATTTTGCAATCTATCAGAGGTTGTTGTCAGGCCAGCTGACACGCTCGCTAGTCTCAAACGAAAGGTACGCATTGCGGCTATCCTTGGAACTCTACAAGCTACCCTCACAGACTTTAGATACTTAAGAAATATCTGGAAGACAAACACAGAGGAAGAAGCTTTACTAGGTGTATCACTAACAGGAATCATGGATCATCCTTTACTATCAGGACGAGGAGACAATGCAAAGCTTAAGAAGTGGCTCACAGACATGCGAGAAGAAGCAATTGAGACTAACAAACGGTGGGCTAAGAGACTTAACATTAATCCCTCTACAGCTATTACTGCGATTAAGCCTAGCGGTACTGTTAGTCAGTTGGTCGATAGTGCTTCTGGCATCCATCCTCGCTATAGCGAACAATATATACGAACAGTTAGAGCAGATTCTCGTGACCCTCTTTGCGCTGTCTTAGAGGCTGCTGGTGTCCCTGTAGAGACAGATGTAAACAGTGCTAGTACTAAGGTATTCAGCTTCCCTATCGCCTCACCAGAGGGCGCTGTGACAGCCTCAGACATGGGTGCGATAGAGCAGTTAGATTTATGGGAGTTGTATCAGGACTACTGGTGTGAGCACAAGCCATCGATGACGTGTTACTATAGGGATCATGAGTTTCTTGAGGTAGGACAGTGGTTGTGGAACAAGTTCGATAAGGTATCAGGCGTTAGCTTCTTGCCCTACTCAGACCATGCATTCCAACAGGCTCCCTATCAACCCATTGATAAGAAAACCTACAAGCAAGCAGTAAAAGACTTCCCCACTGAGATCAACTGGGACATCAATGAGGAGTCTGATATGACTGAAGGTAGTCAAGAACTAGCTTGCACAGGTAACAACTGTGAAATCTAAGACATAAAGAACACAGAGTAACCGTTAGACTTACCTACGTCCTC
>Ga0209336_10001340_pt1 | contig 12037 bp, 19 predicted proteins | sample LinPmetageLP32_FD_184042 | JGI IMG/M metagenome (GOLD analysis project Ga0209336, IMG submission 184042) | Marine viral communities from the Pacific Ocean - LP-32 (SPAdes) (version 2) | ecosystem: Environmental > Aquatic > Marine > Oceanic | place: Pacific Ocean | collected 2009-08-23 | reverse complement strand
CGGGAGTTAAGCACTTCGGCGGGGCTTTTTATTATTAAAGAGTTTTTTTTTAGAAAAAGCTTAACTCTGCATTTTTTTTTGCTTAACTCTGCATTTTTTTTATTATCTTGACTTTGTATGGGATAAGTCTTATATGTAGTGTATTCAACCTTAAAGAGGAGAAAAGCGATGATTTGGAGGAATAAAAAGTATGAATAGATTTATTATAGAAAGTTCGCCACAAAAGATTGCTAAGTCTTTATGTGACCAACATATCGTCAAAATGCCATTGGAAGAAGCACAGATGTTATGTACTACACTATGGCATTATGCCCCTGAATATGCAGAGAAGAATGATTTGTATAAACCAGTGCATCAGAAACACCCCTGTACTTTATGGGCTATGGAAAACTGTAGTAACTACGGGTTTGCTTATAGATTATATGTTCACATGCTTGAGGAGTATACGCTTCGATACAATAAAATACATGGAGCCAGTAAACATAGGACTGCTATAGAGAAGGGTTATCAATACTTACCCAAAGGTGGCAGTAAAACCAAAATGCCACAATGTTTCGGTGAAAAAAAAGAACTCAAGACTAATGAGTTCTACCCTATTAGAGCCTATCGTGCTTTCTACCTAGCCGACAAAGTTAGGTTTGCACGATACCAACACACCCCACAACCCAAATGGATATCATCATTCCTAGAAGGGTTAGTATGAAAAGGAGAAAAGCGATGAGTAAAAATTATATTATTCGATTTCATTTAACGGCTTACGAAGATTATAAAGTTGAAGCTGATAGTCCCGAAGATGCTTATGAAATGATTAAGTCGGGCGAGTATGCAAACTACCACGAAGAAACGGATATCTTGTATGGTAGTGAAAATAAGTTTTATGGCCTTTATGAAATTGGTCAAGATGGCAAATGGAGTGATGAGTTAGCAAGCTTTAAAGCCTGTAAGGGACTTGTCATAAGTAGAGCTAAGGAGAATCTTTACCTTTGGAGAAAAGAAGAGGAGAAAAGCGATGAGTAATTATTATTATTATGACCATGTAAATGGAGAGGGATATAAGCTAGGACATTTTGGAGACTTTATGGAATTTATAGACAAGAGTTATGATTTAGACATTCATTCAGTTCAAGACTGTCTAGCATCTCATAAACAATGTTGTAGAGATAATGACAATACAATAGAGGAGAAAAGCGATGAGTGAAAAAATTAAAATAACTGATTTTATGGACGATAAAGAAAAAATGAGAGATTTTAAAAAACTTACACGCGAAGAGTTTTTAAACACTTATAGTTATTTGCATGCGGAAGAATACGACTTAACTTTACAAGCGGAAGCCCTTGCCGAATTTTGTGAATGGTACCGCTTGCCCTATCCTACGACCCAAAAGGAAGCCGATGAAGTGTTCTCAGAACTCGATTTGTGCATGGCAGACGAAAATATCATGTGTGATGGCGAAATATCCGCAGAAGAAGGCGAGCGGAAATACCAAAACTATCTGCGGATCGCGGGTCAGGTTTTAAGTAAGTTTAAGGTGCGTCCTATCAAAAATCATTATAATGGAACGTTTGAACATTTTGATGTTGAAAAACAGAAAATAAAAGAATGGTAAAAAAAGTTGACAAAAGAATAAAACTCCTATATTTATAAGATACTTTCTTTTCTCTGTGTGTTAACAGACATTTAACCCTCGCTTCTTGCGGGGGTTTTTTGTTACATAAGTTACTGTTACACTATGCGTCTGAAACTAAAAAAAAAAAAAATTTGATTTCAGAAAAGGGTGTATACTTATGTAACATTTTCGTTAAGTATTTGTATTATAATACAAAATAAGAGAAATTCTGTTACATATTTGATTTTCAATGGTGTAACAGTGTAACATTTATTGACATTAATTAAGCCTTGTGGCAGACTATAAATGTGTAAAAAACTTAGGAAAACCAATGACTACAGAGCTTGTACCAAAGAAAAAAATGGGAAGACCACGAAAAGACGAAAATACCCGTTTAACACGAAAACAAGAGCTTTTTGTTAAAGAATTTGTCACAAATGATGGTTTTTTGACCAAAAGAGAGTGCGCAATGAAGGCGGGATACTCAAAAAGTAGTGCTCATGTGAAGGCTTATGAGCTTACAAACCCCGATTTGAACCCTCATGTAGTCGCTTTTATGAATAAATATAAAGCTGAAGTTGATGAAAAATTTGGTATTTCTTATGGAAGACATATTAGAGACTTGCAAAGAATACGTGACCAAGCGTTAGACGCGGGGGCGTTTTCTGCGGCCGTTCAAGCTGAATACCGAAGAGGAATGGCACAAGGTAATATATATGTAAATAAATCAGAGATTAGACACGGGTCTATTGATTCAATGAGCAGAGAAGATGTAGAGAAAGAGTTAAACAAAATACGAGAGACTTATGGAACTTCCCTCATCAATGTTACCCTCGCAAAAGAAAAACCCAAACAAGTCGGTAAAAAATCTAGAAAGTCACCTGTTTCAAAATCTAAAAGCGGGGCTGAAAAAGTCAAAGAGGACGTTAAGGCTCACTAGGTTGGAGACATGGGTGTCTCCTGGGGTTCCCGATTTATTACTATGTGATGAACAAGGTTCTTTTCATTTTATAGAATTAAAAGCAACAACGTCTAATTCTGTACGTTTATCCGCACATCAAGTGGCTTGGTTAAAAAATCATTATGACACCAGTTCTTGGATTTTAGTAAAACAACAAAAGCCCCAAGAACAAAAACACGTTTTGTTCTTGTACCAAGCCGAAGAAGCCATAAATTTACAGAAAAAAGGTTTAAAACATTTTCCTCATGGGCGTTTTGAAAGCCCTGTTTCGTGGGATTTAATTTTTAGTTTGATATCTCCCATTAACTCTGATATAATCTTAGGTACACTTGTTAAATAAAAGGAGGACTTATGTTTTTATTAGAGAAACTTTTTTATCTTATCGTTTATGGGACAACTAATCCCGAAGGTGATTTGAAAAAAAGACAAATGGAAAGAATGAAAAAAAGGAGAAAGTAATGGAATACACAGAGAAAGAAAGTGATTATTTAAAAAAATTAGATATGTGGAATAGAACCACCGCAAAAATCAGGTTAACTAAAACCATGTTAGATAAATGTATTATAGATGCCAATACTTCCGTTAGAACTTTGGCTATGCTTTATGGTGTCCATTACGATGACATGAAAAATGGTGAAAAGGTTGAGGTAGATGCTTTTTTTCATACTGACGAAGAAACAGTTGTCCGTTTTTATAAAACTATTAATCGTGGTGATAGGCGTGTTTCTATTGGTAAGATTAAGAAATTTGCAGAAGTAGGTGATTTAATAGGATTAACTACACTTTCTTCAGCGGAAAGTAATCATCCTAGCCAAATTTTGTTAATTAATATTACGAAGGGAGCGGATAATGAGTAGATGGTATTTAATAACTGCTTTTTGTAGAAATGGTTTTTATGAAACTTATTCGGAAACGCTTGTTAAAACGGAGCGTAATGATGTTAAAACTTCAGAATGGGAAAAAGAGTTTCTTGATTGGGAATTTGGTGGCGTTGAATATAATACTGATGATGAACATTATTGGTCGGATTGCAGAATAATTTCCGTTTACGGAGTATTAGAAGTACCCAAAGAGGACATTGAAGTATTGAAAAAATATAAATATGTTTATTCTTTTGAAGAAATAGTTAGAGAAAGAGATGCACCTTTGAATCCATTACCACAACAACTTGTAGGCATAGAAAGAGAATGAGTGTTTAAAAGTTAAAACAAAGTTATAGAAGGCCGTCCCGATTGACGGCCTTTTTTATTTGTGATATCATATGGGATAAATCTTATAGGAGAAAAGAATGCAGATTAAAAAATCTAAAATGTCGGGAAAGCTTTTATATCTAGACGCTATTAATTCAAATACGCTATCGAATGAATTTTGTATAAAAGAACACCAATCACCTGTTAAAAATAAAATATGTAAGAAATGTTTTTCATTTGAAATGCTTCAAACCTACCGCGTAAATTGCATTCCAAACTTTGAAAACAATAGTGTAGCTTTATCGACTATGATTCATACTGATTATAGCTATTTAAAATTTAGAAACGATATTGTTCGATTGCATGGACATGGTGAGCTTATAAATCAAACTCACTTGCATAACTTTGTTGAACTGGTGCAATTTTTTCCAAAGCACACTTTTGCGTTATGGTCTAAACGAACAGACATTATTCGCAAATATTTTAAAACTAATAAAATACCCGCTAATTTAATTCTAGTTTATTCCAACCCTATTGTTGATAAAGTAATGACTAAAATTCCACGACCTTTTCATAAAGTTTTTAACAACGTTTCCAAACACTATACTGGCGGAGATGAAAACTGTACTGGTCAAAAATGCAATGATTGTAGACTTTGTTATAAATTTGATGCGGAGAATATTATTATTGAACAAGAGAAGTTTTATGGGAGAAGTAAATGAAAGTTAAAGAATTACTATCATATATAAATAATAATGATGGAGATATAACCGCTGTCAATATTAATGATGAGGAGAAAACAGCCACTTTAAGAGGAGTAGCGGGAAGTACTGATTGTTTTTATAGTGATGAATTAAACTTGCCTAAAGGCAAATATATTTTATTAAGAGCTATAGATACAATAGTAATAGAATAGGAGACAGTAAATCCCACAAATAGAAATTTCTATTGCAATCTATTTTGTTATAAGATAATATAGGATATCAGGATTTTCCTGATTAATGTTAAAAAATGGAGAAAAGAATGACACATGATATTGAAAATTCAAATGGGCAGTTAATGGCGTTAATGAGAAAAGTACAAGAGCAAAATTCAAGAAGCTCCGATTTTATTGCACCGACAAATGCCCTACAAATAGAAACTTTGAATAGGGACGGAAGCCCCGCAGATGATAGCGACCAATCAAATGTTAGTCGTATTGTGGTAGAGCGGGAGAATGGAGAGCCCACTCATATGTTTAGGGCTAATGATGTTGCTTTATCACAAATAGGGCAAAGAGCGGGCATTGATTCCCGCACAATGCAACGATTGCAACAAGGATATCCAACTCAGTTTGATAGTGTAATAAACGCTATTTGGAAAAAAGAGCCAAAAAATACAATGGTTAGAACCTTTATGGATTCGGATACTGGTGGAATTGCTAGAGCCGTATTATCAGATAAATTTAAAACTTTTGATAATACAAACTTATTACAATCCGCAATACCGCAGTTAATGGATTCCGAAGCGCAATGGAAAGTAGTGAACGCGGACGTTACCGATAAAAGACTTTACTTGCGGTTAAAGTCAGAAGTTTATACTGGGGAAGGTGCTAATAAAGGAGACTTGATGGCTTCTGGAATCGGACTTTCCAATAGTGAAGTCGGAGCGGGAAGCGTACAAGTTTATCAAATGTATTGGACGCTTGCTTGCCTAAATGGAATGCAAACTGAAAACCGCCATAGACAATCTCACATAACAAGCTCGCAATCAGACGGAGAAACATGGAAAATGTTGACCTCGGAAGCAAAAGAAGCGGACAATAAAGCTCTTGAATTAAAAGTCAGAGATTTAGTAGCGGGATATACTTCGCGCGATTCCTTCGATGAAGTCGTAGATAAAATGCAAAAAGCGGGTGAAGACCTTATTGATGGAAGCCCCCAAAACGCCGTTGAAAATTTGGGAAAAGTTATTAATTTAACGAAAAAAGAAACAAGCTCAGTTTTGGACGGATTAATGGCAACTATGGGACAAGAAGGATATGCAGGAAACCCCGTCAGCAGGGCAACCATGATTAACGCCGTCACTAATGTTGCTAATAATGTAGATGCGGATTCCACAGACGATTGGCAAAGGCGGGGCGGTCAAATACTAGAGCTCAATAAATCGGATTGGAACCGCGTTGCGGTAGCTGCTTAAATTATCTTAAAAATATAGAATTTGATGGCGGGCTTTACACCCGCCATTTTTTATGCGAATAATCCCATATCGTTAATTTAAAGAGAAAAGGAAAAAAATATGAACGATTCAATAAAACCACTTAAGGCCGTACTTGATACGGATACACCTAGAGCAGTAGATGAACAGTTTAAACAATCGGATGAATTGTTTGAAATGATTAATAACGGCTTCAAAGGTTTATTCCAATTAGCCGAAAAGCGGACTTCTTTTGATGAAGAAAAGATAAATAAAATTGTTGAAGAAAAACTTAACTCAGAGTTAAACAACCGCGAGTTTATTGAAGCGGGTGACTTAATGGCAGAATTAGAATCTAATGATGTTATTACGGGAGATATATTTGATGAAAAGTTAAGTGAGCATAATGTGATAACTACCGATTCATTGCAAGACTCCGACATTGACGGCATTATAGACCATGTTATTGACCAAATAGAATTAACAAGGAAATAAACCGCGTTTAAACCGCGTTAGAAGCCCGCTATTTGACTAGCGGGCTTTTTTATTGCATATTATCCCATATTGTTAATTAACACGGAGAAAAGAACAATGACTAGACAATATCCAATCTGGAATATAATTACCGCTTGCATTTATAAAGGCGGTAAGTCATACGGCGTTAAAAATACGGGAGAAGTAGAAATAAGAGTCGGTACTAGCTCAAATAATTCTCATACTTTTTTAAAACACCGCGTTACCCATCGCAAAGACGAACAAGGAAACCAAAGTTTTTATTTTTATGTTGATGATGTTTGTTTTAAAAAAGGTTATTTAAAAAAAGGCGGGGAGTTGCAAACAATAAATAATTATAGCGTTAACTTTGAAAGTTTCCCGCAATGTTAGAATTAATAACCTTACTTTTCATGTTGATGCTTCCAATTATCTTATTTACCGTGATTGTAATATTGACAATTAGAAGATAACCCGCCGAGCTTTAACAGCTCAAATACAGCCCGCCTATTGATTAGGCGGGCTTTTTTATTAAAACGGCTTGTTTTAAAGCTCGTTAGATAGGCAGAAGAAAACCTTTTGATAGGATAGAACCCGTTTATTATTGCATTCTTACCGCATCAGGGAGAATGAAAGAACGAAAGAAAAAACCGCATCAGGGAATATCAACATATGGTATATGCTGCCGACAACAGGCTTACAAGATATAGTATTTTATGGTTAAACAAGGCGCGCCCCGCGTCCCGCTGTCGGCTCTAAACGTACCGCGCCCCGATTCGCATGGTTTAAAGACCGCCGACCGCCGAATCCGTTCCCGATTAATGGGAAGGCCACCCGCGTTCCGCGTCCAGCTCCTATCGCTCCGCGTCCAGCTCCTATCGCTCCGCGTCCAGCTCCCACCGATTCAGCGAATAGAAGGCAACCGCCCGCACCTAATCGATGAAGGAAAACGCCCGCGGGGACAAAGTGATATCACTTTTTGCGGGTTCTGGACCACCGCCCGCGGGTTCTGGAGTCTTTTACATGAATCATTAATCGCGGGGCCCGCTTGCGGGATTCGGCGGGATTCCGCGGTTTTTAACGATTTTATCAGATTCCGCGGGCACTCGGACCTGTGAACGTGGTCATGGTCCATGTTCGTTACAAAAAACCTATAGTATTTTTCTACGAAATACGTTAATATAAGATAAAACCCACAGGTACCCTAGGGGTCCCCCGGAGCGCGAATGGAAACACAAGAAATAACCTCAAAAAGATTAAAGCTTGAATTGCGCTTAGAACAGTTAAAAAAAATTGAGTATTCAAAAAATAATTTTTTATATTTTGTAAAAGAAATGTGGCCGGAGTTTATTGCAGGGGCCCACCATAAAATTATTTCTGAAAAGTTAGAAAAAATTGCGTCCGGCGAGTTAAAGCGGCTTATTGTAAACATGCCCCCCAGACACACAAAATCTGAATTTGCCAGTTATCTTTTTCCGGCATGGATGATCGGCCGTAATCCGGGCATGAAAATCATTCAAGCAACGCATACTACCGAACTTGCGGTGAGTTTTGGCCGTAAAGTAAAAAATCTTTTAGAACGGGACGAGTATAAAGAAATTTTTTCAGAAACGCATTTAGCCGCAGACAGTAAAGCTTCGGGCCGTTGGGACACAAAAGCGGGGGGTATGTATTACGCCGTGGGCGTTGGATCGAACCTCGCAGGCCGTGGAGGGGACCTCATTGTCATTGATGACCCGCATTCGGAACAAACGGCAATGTCTACTTCGGGTTTTGAAGATGCGTGGGATTGGTATACCGGTGGCCCTCGACAGCGATTGCAGCCGGGCGGGGCGATTGTTCTGGTCCAGACGCGGTGGTCCGAGAAGGATATGACAGGACAATTGATCCGTTCTATGGCAAAAGACCCTCTTGCAGATCAGTGGGACGTTGTGGAACTTCCGGCTGTTATGCCGAGTGGCGCGGCGTGTTGGCCGGAATATTGGACTTTAAAAGATTTGGAAGGTGTTAAGGCATCGATACCGCCGTCTAAATGGAACGCGCAGTATCAACAGGAACCCACCGGAGACGATAATGCGATTATTCCACGATCATGGTGGAAACGTTGGAAGAAAAAAAATATTCCAGAATTAAAGTTTGTTATACAGAGTTATGATACGGCGTACACGAAACGCGAAACATCGGACTATTCAGCCATTACGACATGGGGTGTTTTTTCTCCGGAAGAGGGGGGTCCCCCTGGTTTAATATTATTAGACAGTAAGAAGGGGCGGTGGGATTTTCCAGAATTAAAAAATAAAGCGTTAGAACAGTTTGAGTATTGGGAACCGGATACGGTTATTGTGGAAGCCAAGGCAAGCGGGCTTCCCTTGACTCACGAACTGCGGAACACGGGCATTCCCGTTGTAAACTTTACGCCGTCTAAAGGAAATGATAAGGTATCCAGAGTTCATTCGGTATCGCCTTTGTTTGAAGCGGGAATGGTTTGGGTCCCCGAAGAGACGTTTGCGGACGAAATGATTGAAGAGGTTGCAGCTTTCCCAAATGGAGAGTATGATGACTTGGTAGATAGTATGACACAGGCTTTAATGCGTTACAGGCAAGGTAATTTTGTAAACCTTCCATCAGACGATTGGGGTTTGGAAGAGGAGAAAGAAATGCGGGTAAGGGCATATTATGGCTAAAGGTTTTTCTCCCGGAGAAGCTAATATATTAGAAGCGGACTTATCGGGGTTAAAAAAATTAGGCAAAGGTATTGGCCGTTATTTTAAAGATAAGGCTGTAGATTTAGCAGACACTTTGAGCATACCCGGAGACATAGTACGCGGGGAACCTTTTTCGGATCAGGAACTTAGAAGCGGGGCTACCAATTTAGCGGCTCTTGTTACGGGCGGGGGCTTACTGACATCGGGTGTAAAAAAAGGAGCCGGAGAAGCTTTATTAGGAATGAACGTCCGTGGCAAGGACATTGCACCAAGAAAAGTTTTCCATGCAGCACCAAATGAAATAAAAGGTGGGATGAAATTTGGTGATGGTGTGGGTATTCATTTTGCAGAGAACCCAGAACTTGCAACAAATGCAGCTATTAAATCAAAAATGGATGTTTCAGGAAGTAGATCGGCAGATATGGTTCCTGAAGAATTTAATTTAAATATTTCGGAAGATCAAATAGTAGATATTAAGGGAGATGGTGCTTTTGATTTTTATGAAATTTTAGAAGATTTATTTTCTAAGCGTAAAATTAAAGGCAAAACATTTAATGATGCTTTTGATAAATTAGAAAAGTTAGAGGGCAAAGGTGATATCTCTGAAATGTACAGAAAACAAAATTTAGTTATGAAAAATGCTTTAGATAAAGAAAATATTAAAGTATTAAGATATTTTAATAAATTTGATTCTGGACCAAATTGGAGAGATATCGAAAAAGGAGACGTATCAAGTAAGGTTAAACCTGATTATTCTTATATGGTATTTGATAACAAAATAATTGGGGCTAAATCCAATGTAAAAAAAGGAGCCGGAGAAGCTTTATTAGGAATGAACGTCCGTGGCAAGGACATAAACATGCGCGGTCAGTTAGGTAAATTTTTAAGAGGGGAAGAGTAGTGGCTGAAGGCTTTATGCGTCACATTCAATGGCTGGAAGGAAAGCCTTATGCGCTTGGTTTGCACCGAAAATCAGGGACGTTTGGCTGGAACAACTTGATGGATGACGAAAAGGAGGCGTTACGTTTTGAAAAAGATTGGCACAGGAAATATGATTTAAAGGACGATCAGTACACTATTAAAATTTTTAAAAACGGCGGCGGGGTAGGGTCCCTTCCTGAAGCCCCTACAATAAATAAAGTTTTACAAAAAGGCATTACGAACATGGGCTATGTGCCTAATTTTATTAAAAGAGCGTTAAACCCTGAAGGGCTTTCCGTTGAAACAGAAGGCCAACCTTCGACTGTTCGTATGATGACAACCGAATTTGACGGCGTTCATTATGTCCACCCCAGCATTTTTCCAATAGAAACACCGATGGGCCCTGCTTTAACACAGCTTGACGGGAAGAAAGCAGCAGAAAAAGCTTTTTCTGAGGGGGAGTACCTTAAATTTGACAATGCGGAAGAAGCTAATTTCTTTGCAAAAAATTTTACAAAAGAACTACCAAGGAGGTAGCTATGGAAGAAGAAGAACAACTTTTAAAGGCGGATGGCTTTGACAAAGCTATTTTAGGAGTAGGCAGACGATGCAGTCAACCGGACTTAATTGTCTATGATTACGACAAATGTTGCGAAATACTTGTGAAACGTGATAAGATGACGTATGAAGAAGCAGTAGAATTTATGGAATATAATGTTGTAGGCGCATGGGTAGGAGAATCAACACCTATATTTGTAAATACAAACAAAGAAGAAATAAGTGAACTTTACGATTTATCAGAGGTAAATTTAGATGGCAAAACCGCCCATTAATCTTATTGAAAGAAACGTTCCTTCCCAACTGGACCCTGCGGATCTTGAAGCCGAAATAGAGCTGGAACTTCCCGGTTCTTTTGAAATGGCTCAAAGTGAAACGTTTGAAGGGGACCCTAACATTGAAATAGAAGTAGTAGAAGATGGCGGCGTTGTAGTAGACTTCGATCCGGCGGCCACGCTTAATGAAAACAGGGAAGAAGATTTTTTTGGTAATTTAGCGGAAAATCTTTCGGACCATGAATTAAGTAGACTTGGCAATGATTTAGTGGCAGAGTACGATGCAAACAAAGCAGGTAGACAGGATTGGGAAGATGCTTTCGCTAACGGTTTGGAATTACTGGGATTATCATACGTGGAGCGATCAGAACCGTTTCGAGGAGCAACGGGCGTTACGCACCCACTTCTTGCCGAAGCCGCCGTGCAGTTTCAGGCACAAGCGTTCAACGAACTTTTGCCAGCGGGTGGTCCGGTACGTACAACTATCATGGGCAGCACAACGCCTGATAAGGAAAATCAATCACAGCGCGTAAAAGATTTTATGAACTATTACATCACAAATGTGATGGAAGAGTATACGCCTGAATTTGACCAGATGCTGTTTTATTTACCGTTGGCAGGTTCCACGTTTAAAAAAGTTTATTATGACGAATCTTTAGATAGAGCGGTGAGTAGTTTTGTGCCTGCCGAAAACCTTATTGTTCCTTACGAAGCGAATGATTTGGAAACATGCCCCAACATTACGCATGTTGTAAAAATAAATTTAAACGAATTACGAAAAAAACAAATTTCAGGTTTTTATCTTGATATTCCCGTCTTGCCTCAACAAGGCAATAGTAGTGACTTAACAAGTGAAATAGACCAGTTAAAAGGTATAGAACCCTCCCAAATTGATTATGACTGTACCTTACTGGAATGCCACGTTGACTTAGACCTTGAAGGTTACGAAGATGCTGGGGAAGACGGGGAACCAACGGGCATAAAAATACCGTATATCGTCACAATCAGTCAAGACAACGGTCAGGTTCTTTCTATACGAAGGAACTATAAACCGGAGGACTCCTTACGTAAAAAAATACAATATTTTGTTCACTACAAGTTTTTGCCCGGTTTTGGGTTTTACGGACTTGGGTTGATACATACGATAGGAGGG
>Ga0209336_10001338_pt1 | contig 12049 bp, 14 predicted proteins | sample LinPmetageLP32_FD_184042 | JGI IMG/M metagenome (GOLD analysis project Ga0209336, IMG submission 184042) | Marine viral communities from the Pacific Ocean - LP-32 (SPAdes) (version 2) | ecosystem: Environmental > Aquatic > Marine > Oceanic | place: Pacific Ocean | collected 2009-08-23 | reverse complement strand
AAGTAGTTTTGCTAGATGCCCGCAGTTCTATTATTTCTGCTTTGGCTTCTAATAATTGTTCTGGTAAAGTTTTTTCTTTATTTACCATTTGTCCCATAATCGTAGGGCTAGGTATCCGCTAACGGTAAGGCTTGCCCCACCAATTAATAATCCTAAAAACCCTAATTTCTTTGCCTTGCGCATCGCTTGTTTCAACTCCTTTATGACTGGTATATATAATCTTTCTATGTCATCTACTTTATTTTTAAGTCGCTGTTGTTCATTTTCTTTGTTATCCATAAGCCCCCGTTTAACTATTGTCCAGACTTAGGTATTTTCCCTTGATTCGCCCCATGTCTTTTAGCAGCTTTCATCTGAGCAATTCCCAAGTGAGTAAGCCCCCCGAACCCTGCTATTCCACGGTTGTTAAATTCTTGAAAGCTATCTTTTCTTTTCCCTACACCTTTAGCTTTCCATTCCTTCGCCCAGGTGTTTGCATAATTAGTAACCATAAGCACAACATCTTCCGGGTAATCGTGACGTTGCAACATGTCGTTAAGCGCTCTTCCGATACGATCCAAAGCCTTATCGTTTTCTTCTCCGACCAGTTTGGCCAAAGGCATTCTCCCTTCAGGTATTTTCATGATGCCACCTTCTCTATGAGTGTTAATGTACAAAGTCCGGATCGTTCTGCTAATGAGTTTGGACCACCTGCTTCCCATGTTTTTAACCCATAGGAAAAGCTGCTTCTCTCTCTGTCTACAGCTACAAATTTATCTACTGCTCCAAACTTAAAGCTAGTTTGTATTACGCTGTTAATTAATGTTTCTAAATTAGAAATTACTGTTTCTATTGACTGTCCTGTTTCAGATGCAGTCTGATCTATATCGACAACCATTTGATGTTCATAAAAAGTTTCAGGAGATACATATCCCTCAACCACAATATCTCGTAGTTTGGGTGTCCCTGTATTAGTATTACTTCGATTTAGATTTAATCTAAGTGCCAAATTTTTAGCTGATACTCCTGCACCTGACGCAAACGAAAGTTTGGACGTAGCAGATGTTATATCGCCAAGGTCAGTTGTCAGGGCTGCGTTATCTACACCAAAATCTACATTGATATATTCCTTATCGGCTCCCGTAGCAGAATCTAAATCGTCTGCAATAACGTGAGCTGCTAAGAAATTTTTATTTTCCTGTGGAATACCTAAATCAAAGAATGGCAAATCTATAGTTCCGGATTGTCCCGCACTATGGTCTTCTCTTTTAAGTGCTACGCCACTAGTTGGGTTAGTTAATGGATATTCAATATAATGTGATGTAGATGTACTAGTTGCTGTTTTAATATTGTAATGAAGTAATGGTGTTCCTATAGCACCATCGTCTGCACTAGATATATCCATCCATTGAATTTCCCTGTTAGCTGTAGCGCTTCTTGCTATATGATGCCAACCTTTGTTGTTCCAACAAACGATTCTGGCGTTACGATCTGCTGCTCCCCCACCTACTGATGCAAATAAAAAATCACCTGCCGAAATTAATTTTTTAAAACTGCCTAATAAATCTGACGTAACTCCGTCTCCAAAGTCTAGTCCAAGTCCGGTGTCAAAATTTTTTGAGTTAGTTGTATTCGTAAGTCTCCTCATACCTGCAGCAGTATTAGTGTCTGCTCCAACCGGGTACCATAAGCTACCTTGATGAACAATCATGTCCCGACAATTGTCAGCAGAACCTGACATCTTATCTACATGGTCAATTGTCCAGTTTGTTGGTGCCGTATCACATTCATAAAGTCCGGTTTCAGTTCCTATATACAGTTTCTGTTCGCCATCAGTACCTGTCATTACGGCAAGCCCCTTAACCCCAGAATTAGAATATATATTTACGGCTGCTCCTGCTGCATCGTTTTCTGCAGTCCAGTTATCACCATTGTCTGTAGATTTGAAAAATACAATTTTAGAATTTGTTTCATCCCATATAGCAGCAACTAGTTCACCGCCAATTTCTGCTAGTTTGCCTGCGTCAATGTCCTCTCCTGCTATAACAGAGTTAAGTAATACATGAGAAGAACCTATTTGTCCTGTACTAGATGCTGTCCATGTAGCACCATCTGTTGAAAGACTTACATGATATTCATCATTAGCTAGGTAAAGTGCAACTAAATTAGGACCGCTAACAGCTAAATCTAGTGGCATTAAGCCACCTTTAAATCTTACAGTTTGAACTGCATGAGCAAACGAAGCCGAAGAAAATGTCTGAACTTGTGTTAATGAAGTATCAGGTGAATAATTTCTTGTAGACCTTGCTTGTGTACCAGATCGAATATTAGCTCCCCCAGTACCTATAGCAGGTGTACCAGTACTAATAAACGCCATGTCGAATCCAACGTCACTTATTGTAACTGTAATTGCAGAAGTATTTGTTGTAGTTGCATTGCTATCAGAGTTTGAGGTATTACCTGTAACAATGCTAGATACATTGTTTAAAGCTACTGCAATTATAGTACCTCGACCTCCACCCCCGGTGCTTATGTTTGCAGAAAAATTTGCTGTAGCAGTATTAGTTCCAGTAGCAGGATCAGCTAACCCAAACACAGTAACGATGTTATCGTCAGTCCCATCAGTTCCTGCAGTACGTAATTTACTCATAGAAACTCCACCATATGTAGCACTATCAGTAGTTACGTGGCTATCAGTTTTACGAGTACCAACAAATAATAAAAGATATCTGTCTTCTCCTGCGGTAGCTACATCAGCAGAAAGTGCTGTGGCTGCTGTGGCAGTAGCTGTAGCAGAATTTGATACATAACCTCCATGACTCTGTAAACTAATAACTTCGCCTGCTTCTTCCCATTGTGGGTCATCGTCACTATCAAACTTAGCACATGAGATTTCATGTCCAGTTGTATCTTCAAATAATGCAAACAACGTACCTTTAAATTCTGCTGATGCTCGTATTCTTTCAAGACCTGTATGACTTGCAGTTGTTGATAATAGCGGCAGGTATATAGTTTCAAACCTTGTCTCAGATGTAGAGTTCCAAAATCTCTTATATTCTTCCGGGTCAAATGCCATATCAGACGAAATCTTATTTCTTCCAAATCCATTCATTAAATTAGGAATGACAAAAGATTCGTACTGAGCAGTATCTTCTGGTCTTGTGCGACCTGTTTGTCTTATCGGTTGAACAAATTGCTGTACGGGGCGTGTAGTTACCTTAGTGTTGCTTTTATCGCTTACTAATGAATATCCGTTTGAATTTATTTCTACATCAAGTGACATTAAAACACCATTCTTGGAACGGCTACTGGAGGGGCTTTAACTTTTACCAAGTTACCCTCAACCGCTCTGACATAAGATTCTTCATATTGACGTGCTGCTTCAGTCCAATAAGATGACGGATCTGCAGCAGCCATTCTAAGTGCGACAAGCTGTCTTACTTTGTCATATAGGGGATGTAATAATTCTCCGTCAATTTCGACTGTATCTGAATCAGCGCTGACAGAAGAAAGCATATCTCTTCCAACTATTCTGATTCTTCTTTTGTCAGGTAATATCTCAGAGAATCTCAACACTCCTCCATCACTAGCCCCTGCTACCGGCGGAACGTGTTCCCAGTTTCTTAATTCTGTATATGGAATATCAGTCATTTCACTCTGCCCCAATGTCATCCATACCTCATCAACAAATACAGGTATAGCAGCCCCTGAAGATATACTTACCCCAACTGCTACAGATGTTGCTGTAGCACCTAAGTTGGCACTACCTTTTAATAATTCCCATCCTGTTCCGCTATGTGTTGCAGTAAGGGCAGAACCTATATAAAGACTTACCCTAGATGCAGTCGTGCAATATACCCAAGCAGCAAGATTACATTCCTGCCCCTCTGTTGCGACTGCTGTATACGAACTAGATGCGGAATTATAAGTTTGTAAAAGAGTTGTAACCACACTACTTGGAACTAATATCCTTGCAGAATTATCGCCATATAATACGCCGTAGTTTTCAGGGTTAGTGGTTTGAGCTTCTTGATTTACAGTAGCCCCTGACCCGCTAATAGCCCAATTATCACAAGATGTAGTGGATGCCCAATCTTCAAAGTCACCATTTAACAGTAGGTTATCCCCTGATTCAGCAGTTCTTTTATTTCCTAAATAAACTCTGTCTATCCTTCGCATAGTAGATGGAAGAGTATATGTGTGTTGCCTGTTACCTGTAATGATAGTTTCCAAATCCCGTATTAACGAGATGTCTGGAAATACTTGTTCACGTGCTTCGTTATATAAACTCAATACATCGCTTGGATCTACAGCAGACAATTCATATGTAGCGGCATTACTAGGATCATTAGACCAGTTTGCACCCGCTACCGTAATTGTTCCTGATGACCCAACGTAATCAGTTATTCTTCTAATTTGCCCATCGTTAGCTTGTGATGTTATATGAGCAAACCATCTGTTATTAAAATAATCATTTACGCTAAATCTTCTTGTAAGAAGAGTATCAATTAAAGAAGCGTTTCCTGATGACAAGTTCGTACTTACAGTTCCTGTCACAAGACCCATAGGTCTCAATATATCTTGTCTTATTGTTGAAAATGTAGTGGTCGGCATTAAGCACCTTCCTTATATTTGGTATTTATTCTGCTACCCATTGTGTATTGTCTTCATCCCACACATAATGGTTTCCGTCATCTGGCCTTGCAGTAGGGGGGTTCCAAGTACAAGTACCTTCATTTAATTGCCATGAATTAAAAGGTTGGGGTGGAATAAAAGCATCTCTGCCACTATCCCATGTGTATCCAATCCCTGCATAATTTTTTCTAATAGATGCGTTGTAACTTGTTTGTACCCAATTAGTATCACTTCCTAGTAATGCTTTCATAAAAGTAATACCTACAGCTTCAGATTCATCATTATTCTCATCTTGGCAATCTGAATCTGCTAGTACAGTTACAGCTATAACTTCATTGGAATCATTTATTTGTGCAAAATGTGCCATTGTTACTCCTATGCCTGGAACTGGTACTTAACGATTACTATTCCTGAGCCGCCATTTCCTCCTGCAAACGTATCTCCTGAAACCCATCCAGAGCCACCTCCGCCAGCACCCAAATTTGTGCCACCAGCCGTAGGTTCTGCACTACCTGTATTCCCATTACCCCCTCCTCCTGAGCCACCACTAGATGCTGAAGCCCCCGGATAAGAAGTACCTCCTCCACCTCCACCAGAACGAGTAACCGAACTTCCTGTTATTGAATTGGCTGTACCATTACCGCCATTTCCTCCAGATGTTCCAGAGCCGGCACTTCCATTAGCTCCGCTTCCAGCTCCGCCACCTCCAGCTTTGTTAGTGCCACCCCCATTTCCACCAGAATTTCCAGAACCATTTCCAGAACCTCCGCTTCCAGCTCCCCCAGCTCCACCTCCGTTTCCGTTAGTGGCTCGACCTGCTCCACCATTTGGAGAAGCATCTTCCCCACCTCCAAAACCACCACCACCAGCTGTTTGGCTAAAGAAAGTTGAATCTGAACCAACGCTACCATTAGCTGTATGGTCAGCTCCTCCATTTCCACCTGCTCCAATAACTACGCTATAACTTGTAACTGATGCTGTTTGTTCTGTAAGGCTAATGTGACCACCAGAGCCACCTCCGCCTGAACCATGGTTACTGGAATCCGACCCACCTGAGCCACCACCACCTCCACCAACCATTAGTATTTCTATCTGGTCACCTATGCCTGAACCACCTTTAGATGAAATCTGAAACGTGCCATTAGAGGAAAAAGTGTGAATCTTGTAATCGCCTGACGTAGCTATACTACCGCCTGTGGCTACAATAAAAGACTGTCCTGTTAATTCAAAACCATTAACAGCCTGAATGTTCGCATCAGTCTTAGCATTTAGCTTTTCTATACTAGCTATAGCTACATCGTTTATTTTTTCTATTTCGTTTGCCATATTGCTACCTACTAGGCATGTTCGATAACATCATTGCTAGGATTGAAGAGTAACGAATTGGCAGTAACAGCAAATCCGAGTACCTGTATAAAGTCACCGTCTGAATCAGGGGCAGCTTCTTCAGGTACGTTCTGAGAACTGGTTTCAGCTTCAGGAGCGTAAACTTTAGCTCCGACTGTGTAAGATGGAAATGATCCGTTATCAGCTATAAATCCATACAATAAAAACTTACCTGCAGCATCTGCACTTATGTCAGCTGCAGCCATAGCTGCAACAGGCATAGTTCCTGCGGCTGAAGCAACAGCTTTCCACATTTTAGAATCGCTTGCTTTGAAAAAAACAACTTCTCCACGAACTAAATCTTCTCCTGCTGTAAATGTAGCTGTAATTCCTGATACGCTTTCGTCACTTGGAGAAGAATCTAAATGAGCATCTGAAGTTATATCTACTATTCCGGCAGCAACAGTACCTGTAGTTGTAATATTGCTTGCCCCGTTATTAATTGCTCCAAAGTTAGATGAAATTGATCCTGAGTCTAATGCACCTGTAGTTACTATATTAGAACTACCTGCAGCCGGAGCTGCAGAGATATCTGATAATACTTCTGATGCACTTCTACCTTCTATTGTAGTTCCATCAACTCTAAGAAAATCATCGTCAACTACACCTGTAGTAAATTGAGCTGTGTCATGTTGTGAAATACCTTTAGCAATTTGTAGTTTGTTACTAGAAATTTCTAATCCACTATTTGTTCCTAAATCAACAGCAGTTGATGCTGTACCTGAACTGTAACTTACAGCAACCCCGTCACCACCTGCTACGATAACAGCTCCTTTAACAGAAGCCGTGCTGTCATCTACCCCTATAACAGAATTAGACGCAGTTAAACCTGCACCTGCAAGCAATGTTGCAAGAGCAGCTATAGTAGTTAATTGTTCTGTAGACCCGTCACTATCTATGGTTGATAGCGAATCTCCGTTTGTTGGGGTCACAGCAGATAATTCGCTCAAATCAAGAGTTACCGTAACAGTTCCGCTAGTGCCACCGCCGGCTATTCCGACTCCGGCTGTAACACCTTCAATATCGCCTGTTCCCGGTTTTGATACTCCTGATGATAATACGCCTGCCATTAGTTCATACCTGGTACTTTGTTCCAGAATTCAAAGTCTATGGTTGCTGCATTAGAATCGTTTTCACGGATGACTTGAAATCCTGTAACTTCATCTCTGGATCTTAAAACTATAATATCGCCTGCTGCCCATTGCCTGCCTTTAGCGTTAGCCGGTGCAGTTCCATCCCGTGTTTCTACAACGGAATTAGTCCTGACATACCCCTCTGCATAATTAGCTTGATCGGGAACAGTCAAAGACGTTGCCGAAGAAGTAACAGCATGAGTTACTAAAGAATTAGGAATAGGCGAAAGATTGTTCTTAGCCATTATTCTTTCCTCTGTTCTGATTATTGCCAGAACTCCTAGGAGCTTCACGTTCAGCAAGCAATCTTATGGCTTCTGCCAGATTGTCTTGACGTTCTAGTTCCCTTTGTTTTTCTTTTTGTATTTCGTCACCGTTAATGGTTGCCCATTCTCTACGGTGCCTTTTTTCCATATGTATTCTTAAATCATGAGAAGCTACGATGTTTGCTTTACGACATACAGGAAGCCCCATAGAGTTGTATTTTTCTCTGTTAGGGTCATCTGCATGTAACATACATTTAATTTTGCCCTTAGAAGGTTCTAGTCCTTCAGGCTTTCTTGTAGTAAATGCATATGTTCCGTCTTCAAAAGTTTTCTGAAGTTGCTGTTCAAGCATGTTTCGGTTAACTGTGCTTCGGTCTCCTGTTCTTACGTTGTAAACATAGACATAGCCGGCACTTCTTAATTCAGTTGCCGTCATCTGTATTCCGTTTGCATTACCAATAGGAGTTCCGATTTTCATATTTCCCGGTTCTTCTGCCTGTTCTGCATCTCTTAACATTTCATGTACTGAAGGTTCGTCAGCCATTACGTTCGCTCCTTTTTAAAGAGGGGACCAAATGTACTTTGCCCTCTCTTCCACTTGTTTTTTTCTTCCACGTTGTCCCAGAAGATTTTGTTCCAATCTTTGGGCTTAATTTCAGTTTTGGGCGGTGGTTTCAAATTCATGTCCTGTGCTAGACGCATTGCTTCTTCCACCGTATATAGACTTTCACCGCCGCCTTTACCGTCAGGTACACCACATATAAGCTGAAACTGTTCACCGAAGAGTCTTGCATCTCCGATGTCTCGTTCCATCCTTACTTTCCGGTCACTTCTAATAACCGTTATTGCTTGGTACCGTCTCAGTCCTTTGGAATCAGGACCCATCCTATTCATCTCAGAGAGGTAATAGCACGGCTCATGACTCCAAAGTTCCGATGTGGCTAGTTCAACAAGTTTTGCCACTTACCTCTCCTAAATGGTGAAGTCTCTAGCACTTCTTACATAGAAGTAATCAACATCCATGGTTAGTGCTGTAGTTGTTTTTGCTTCGACAACCAGGACTACTGCCATATCAACTGTTGTTGAAACAGCACCTGTTTTTGTCTGCTTTAGAACACCATCGATATACCATCGGCATGTTCCGTTCTCTGCAATTTCGAGTCTCAAAATCTGAAACTCTCCTGCAGTAGCTACATCATCTGCATCTACGTTAGTAGAAGTGGTTTCACCTGTTGTGGTTCCACCGTTATAGATCATGTGCCAGTCTGTTGCATCTGTTAGTTCTGAGGAAAATAAGAAACCTGCACCGTCAGATGCTGTAAGAGTTATAGTAGTGCCATTGCCGTGAAAGACATCATCTTCTAAAGAAACGGTGTCTGTATTGACATCGCTTAGTCCGAAGAATACTTCTCTGTTAGCAACTGCAGGTAACCGAACTCTAGCTTCAGCAACTATGGTTCCCATGTTTCCTACGTCATACATAGCAGCGGTAGTTACACCGGCTGCATGCTTGTCTTCGTTTGTGGTAGTGAACTGTGCAACACCATTTACTCCGTCAGCATCTAGTGAAACTATTCCGGAGTCTGTTTCTGCAAGTCCGTCACCAATTACTCGTAGGGATCCGATATTTCCAAACGCATTAGTTAATGCAATAGGAACTTCTGCACCTACGAAATCTTCAAATATTTCAATTTGACCTCTCGGTCCTTGAACTGTAGCCATTTTCTTTTTCCTTCTGAAGCTCTAGCTCCAATTGCCTTATACGCTTCCTGTAGGGAGCGACTACTTCTGATATATTACCCGTTTTCCGAGGTACGGCGGCAAGGTTTTCAATCCTGTTATCCGCCATATCTCCATTCATGTTGTGTACAACCCAACCTTTAGGAATGGGGCCATGCTTTTCAGACCACGCTTTCCTTCTGTCATTCATTAACTCGTTGGGGCTGTAGCGTCTGCTATAACTTCATATAGCCAGTTACCTGCAGACCTTTCACCATATGCAAATTCATCGTAGTGATACATTGCTGTAGCACCGCCACCGAGTTCAGGCATACGCTTGGTCTCGATGTATGGGGATCGACCTTCTACAAGTACTAGAGCTGCTTGTGAGAAAACTCCGCCCTTAGCGTCATCATCACCGTCAATGGTTATATTCCCATCTTCGTAGAGTCTTGCGCCTGCGATAGTCCCTCTGTAGCGGTTCTGGTAGGCTTCAACAGATATTCCACCTGTCAATGGCGCACCACTTGTACTTGCGTCTAGACCTGATGCTATCAATTCGTCATCAATGTCTTTTAAGCAGAATCCATGGTGAATTGCGTGTATTGGAACATTGGCAGGAGCAGGCTCTGTTGTATTCGATGTAATTCGATATGCAGCAGCGGCGATCTCACCGGAATCAAGAGCGTTTCCTGCAGCACCTAATGCTGTAGTAGCTCCATCTATAGCGGTAATTCCATCCTGATCTTTCTTTCGCTCAATAGCATTTTGTGCCAATGACCCTGTCTGAGCGTAAGCGTTAGAGCTTATTCTCATAGCAACACGGTCTGTTATAACTGTGTGAACTCCGACAACCGTAGGTGTAATGGAGAACAAAGCGTCTTCCATTTGCTGTGGATTATCAAGTTCTGTGTTTTCTGATACAGCCTGTGCGCTAAGTTTCGCCATTGAAACTTCGTTCCAGACAGTACCGGTATTTTCGTCAAGTCTTTGCCTATCTACTAGGTTAGGCATTACGCCCGCAAATTCTCTTACAATTCGAGCAGAAGCTATCATTGTAGGAATCGAATCAGCGAGAGCATCTGTGGTTGTATTCCCTGATGCCATAATTGAACTCCTAATTTAATTTATATGCGGATTCCCTGCTTTCTAAGCACTTCAGCCGCTTGTGCTATTTCTTCTCTGGAGACCGTACTGTTAGAGTCGCCCATACGAGTAAGCAAATTAGCAGAATTCATAGATGACGGGGCTGATGACGTTGAATCAAGATCCAATGTATTCAGTCCGTTTTCCTCTGCAAATTGTTTTACTCGATCATCGGCGGCTTTAGTTAGCTCATCTTTATCAGAGAGCCTACGGTCTCTTTCTATCCTTCTCATGGTTCTATTGAATTCGGCATGAGCCTGATAGATACCACCTAAATCCTGCTTTTCAAATGCAGGACTCCATAATTCCCGAAAAGCTGCTAGTTCAGGTGCATCCATTAAATTAAGACCGCTTTCCTTAACTATTTCTTCTATTTCGGCAATAAAGCTATTTGCAGTTCTCGTGAAGTTATTGGTAACTTTCCTAGTTTCAGCGTTTGCTTCAACCTTTTGTAAGTCTTCCATATATGCTTCTTGATCCTGCGTGCCTTGGTGGCGTATTAACGCCTGGACTGTGTCTACTAGTGTTGCCATGTTGTCTGAGAGTTCGTCAAATTGAGGATTCCCTTTCTGCTGACTTTGTAGCCGTCCCTGAAGAGATTTGTTGTCATTCTCAAGTTTCTTCAGTTGCGCTTGCAGAGTTTCCATAGTGGGTTGTTGGGCATTTGAGTCTTCCGGAGATGTGGTTGCAAGGCCATCAGCTACGGGAGTCTGTTGCTCAAGAGTTCCAGTTCCTTCTACTTCTGCTTGTACTGACGGGGTTGTGCCGTTATCGGAAAAGCCCGCCGTTTCGTTTTGTAATGTCATTAAAACACTCCTGTGGTTTAATTATTTATTTTATTGTAGCAATTATTTTTATTTGCTCAAAATTATTTATGTCACAATAGACAAAAAAAAGGCATTCCTATCTAAAATTAAGGAGTAAGTAAATACGCTTCTTGCTCCGTTTTTATTTTTAAAGGATTGGCTGCTTCATATTCCTGTATAAATCTTTCTATATCTTCTGTTCTAGGATTATTTCCTGATTCTCGATTTAATTGTAAAAGCCAAGATTTTACTCTAGGGTTTTCCATATTTTTACGAGCCGTAGGACTATAACCATGTTTCCAAAGTAATGCTTCTATAACAGGATTACGTCTTTTCATTGTTTTTTTATTTCGTGCAATTCTATCTTGAACTCTTTTTAATTTTCTTGAATCTGCCATAGTCCAATTCTTCCCTTCTACACGCCCTCTTTTCATTTTCCCTTGCATGTCAGAATCTTGTAAATTATAAAATTTAAACTTTTCAATAAAATCCTGTTGCGCTACAACTTCGTCTGTTATTGCCCAAAATGCTCGCAACTTATCTCTGTCAATCTCAAGTTCTTGTACTCTAGGCGATTTGTTATTCAACATATAAGTATTAATTTGATCTATAAAAGGATTTATTGCAGGATCTTCTTGTATTTGTAACATTCTTTTATCGTATTCTTCAAAGTCAAATTCACCTGTACCTGGTTTTTCAAGCCCCTCTGCGTACAGAATTTTATAATATCCATCAATCGCTACATTAAACGGATGTTGATTGGGATTGTCTTCATCAAATTTAGATAACATCTCTTCGTGATCTATATTGTTTTGTTCAATACGATTTGAATGTTGTTCGCTTTGAAATGAGTTTGTTGTTCTAAAATTTTCTCCGAAACCTTCTTCGTCAAAGACGTTTTGTATTTCCGTATCTCTTGTCTCGGTAGATTTATTGCGAGTGTCTGTGTACGTTGCAAATTTAGTTCCTGCTTCTAATC
>Ga0209336_10001335_pt1 | contig 12065 bp, 17 predicted proteins | sample LinPmetageLP32_FD_184042 | JGI IMG/M metagenome (GOLD analysis project Ga0209336, IMG submission 184042) | Marine viral communities from the Pacific Ocean - LP-32 (SPAdes) (version 2) | ecosystem: Environmental > Aquatic > Marine > Oceanic | place: Pacific Ocean | collected 2009-08-23 | reverse complement strand
AGGAGGTTAGCTCTTTGTAGCGTGTTATCCGCTAAGTTTTGCGTCCCAGTAAAAGTATTAGCACCAAGTATCGCCGCAGTGCCTACAACGCCCGCAGGAGGAAGACCAGTTACGTTAGTCAGTGTTCCAGAAGCGGGTGTACCTAAAACCGGAGCAGTCAAAACAGGAGCCGTTAAGGTCTTGTTGGTGAGGGTCTGTGTGCCATTGAGCGTAACATCTCCTGTGCCAGCAGCAGCAAAAGATAATTTGCCGCTACCATCGGTTCTTAGGAATGTTCCCGCCGAACCATCTCCGTCAGGTAGTTCTAAACTGTAAGTCGCATTAGCAGAATGTGCTGGCCCTTTTAACGTCACACCATGTGAATTGCTCTCACAATTGAAACGAACCGCGCCGGGGTTAGTGTTACCGTACAACTCGACATAACCTGTGCCATTGGCGAATAACTGTATATTACCGTTGGTGTTAGTCGAAGTGATTTGCTGACCATCAATCGTAATGTTGTCAACTGTCACAGTCGTAAACACGCCAGTGCTTGCTGAATTCGCACCAATAGTCGCACCGTCAATTGTGCCGCTATTGATATCAATTCCAGTTACAACGGTACCGCCACCGAGCAGTGAATCCAAACTTGTAAAATTATCATTCAAATATCCACCCCATACCCCTGAGTCGCCAGATACGGTTGGCTTTTGGAAGCTGTAATTTGGTGTTGTTGTAGCCATGTCTTATTACCTTTTAAATGGGTGTCCATGTGTCAGTTGGGTTGGGAATCTCAGCCCACGTTGGGGAGGTCGGGTCCACAATCGGTTCCCACTTCAAACGTCCCGAAGCGGAGACAGTTGTCACGCTCAGAATGGGCTCTACGCCAGACTCGGTTGTGACTGCGCCCAGGGCGATTACCGTAGTGCTTGATAGGATTGCCGCAGCGCTTTCTAATATCGGCCTGGCGGTGGCTATGACGGTTGTAATCGACGTTATAGCCGACTCACCTTCTAATACTTTTCCACCACTCGTGTTATTGGCAACAAAGAGAGTTGAGCTCGTTATTGCAGCCGAACTGTCGAATAAGACATCTGCGGTAGCTGCTACGGAAGTAGAGCTCGTGATTGCCGACGCGCCGTTGACCAAAAACGCACCAGCGGCAACCACTGTAGTCACAGATGTAATCGAGGCAGATGCAATGACCCTCGGGCCACCTTCGCCGTATAGACCTGTGCCGTACTCAAAAGCTCCGTAGCCGTCTAGTACCTGGGAAAATTTCCCAGCGCCGTAATTGCCTGTGCCGTATTGCATTTTTTTATGTCATCGTCACTGTCAGTGATCCCGCCGGGATGCGGAAAATGTCACCAGTGGTAATCGCTTTGCTTGTAGTTAAAGCGGCGTGATAAAGCAGATTGCCTGAACTCGCTGCGTCCATTACTCCCACGTGACTCACGGTTCCCCAAACACTTCCTGCTGCTGCGTATTCGATTGCTCCACTATTAGTGCCAACGTTTCCTGTTACGGTAAACGCAGCGGAGACACGCGCATAGTTAGTCCCTGAGACTTCAGTTCCCGAGTTGTCATCACCCGGATCTGAGGTGTAGAGAGCCAGGTATTTAGTGCCCGGAGCCGTATAGCTCGTTGAAGTCAAAACGTGACCTAGAATTTTGTTTTCTAAATAGTTCGATGTGCCAGCCATTAGCCGAAGCTCCTTGTTCGCATTCTTGGGGTGGTTCCACTAAAGCGACTCTTTTCATCTTCCAACGTTAAGGAATTAAAAACGTCACGGTAGAGGGTTTGCCAAATTACAATCTTGTCCTCATCTTTTAGATAAGGGGCGCTATGCACTAACGAACCATAGACATAGAGATCTGGGCTTTTAGTTAGAAGCCAGTTCGTGTCTGCGTCGGCAGTCATATCGGGAATTTTTTCGTAGTATGCGATTTCGCACTCATACGCCGTGTCTGGTGTTGGGAAGACCTCAAAAGATTCGCCGATAACTGAAAACAGGCGCGGTCTACCGCTAGTCGCATTTCGGCTTCTCTCTTGGTTCTGCTGCTCCGAAGACACATACTCCAGCGCTTGAACCGGATTAGTGTTCAATCTTATGTCGCGGACCTGGAGGAAATTTGCAGGAAATGCGTTGTACTGCGAATCAATGTTTGCAGTTGCCCTGGCGATCATCTGTCGAGTTCTTAGATCTCGGTTGATTTTATCGTGAGCAAAATCAATAAACGTTGGGATGACAGCGGTCAGGTCATCGCGATTAAGAAAATCAGCGATAGCAGCCTTCAGCGTCCCATAGTTAGTAATAGCCACTAGACTTTTCCTTCTCTAGTCCTAAAGTATCTAAGCTCAGGCGAGTTTAGTAATTGCTTCATTTTCTTTTGATCTTTCGTGTAACCTTTTTTCACCCAATCTTGGTAGATAGTCATTGGGATCGAGGCGACTTTAGTCATATCGCCATAGCGCGTATGCTTGTCTGTCTCGATGCGAGCAGCTTTTGCTTCTTTAATAATTCCTGAAACGTCTTGCTTGGTTTCAATTGTGAATTTGTCGCCTTGCTCGTTCGCATGAAAAATTTGCTGCGATGCCATTAAAGGATCTATATCGAGGGTTCTTTTCATAATCTCCACCTGGTTAGGTGAAAGACCCCCCGCAAGGCCTTTCATTTAATTAGCCGCTATGTATGTGTTAGGTCGTAGACCGCACCACTAGCTGCTTCGTTCTTAACAATCAATCCGTACTCAGCTAAAATCATCCGCTTTTCAGCATCCATCTAAGCTATTGATATATATAGCTTTTTCTTCGAAACAAGTCGTTAATTTGTTCCCGCTTTCGCTGCTGAATATTCCTATTCAGATGAGACTATCTCATCAACCACAAGGGCTGCTCTGCGCTTCGAACCACTTGGCTCTACTCCCTTTCGGGATAGTCGTTGCACGTTCCTCTTTTGAGGCTTCGCTCAGGATTGTCCGGTCTGGATGTCCCCTGAATTCACAGAGTTTTTCAATCACTATTGCTAGTGAAGGGGGCAATGCTTTTTACCCGTTTTAGCTAAGTCAACCGTTTGCATCGGACGCAACATACCGACACCGAGATATTCGGTATCAAGTACATAAGCATCACGCTTAGGCTGGAATCGATTAGGTACAATTGAGAGTTCGCCGAAGTCAGACACATAGATGTCTGCGGCTCCAATAATTGTGCCTTGCTCTGGTTTAGTGATTTGGAAGCGGTTCGCAGCAATACCAGTAAAACTACTGAGTGTTTGCTTATTGCTCGCGCCGACCATCACCATTGTTGGTTGACCACCACTAGTCCAAACGTTTTCGATCACCTCTTTTAAAAGGGTTTCAGTAAAGGCACGTTTAGTACCCTCAGTTTGAGCAGTTGTAGGTATACCCGCAGTGAGTACTGGGTTTGCACCCGCTACGCCACCACCACTATTGGATACGCTATTTGTGCTAAGCCATGCGCTCAGCCCACCTGTCTTACGAGCAGCAGCAGCACCGCCAGCCGTAGGAATTGTGTTCGCGCACAAGATAGCTTCCATATCTCTGCGTAATTCTTTACCGTTCTTGACAACTTGATAAGCTATCTCAGAATTTCGACCAGCGAGATCCTGAAAGCGTAAGTTGTCAGCAATAATGAAAGTCTTACGAGAAATGTTCGTGTAGTTATGTACACGAGCAGTTGGAACAACAGCAGTAAAGGCGGCGATGTCATCACCGTCGATGTGCTGGTTAGTAGCGTCAGCTGCGGCAAGAGTATCTGTCTGCCACTCGTAGAGAGTATTAGAGACTTCTTGTTGGCTGATGTTACTTTGAAGTGGAGTTTCCTCCGGTGCAATGTTGTACAGTTTTGTTATCGTGGATTTTTTAATTACCACTTCTGCATATTGCTATGCAGCTCAGACTATATCATCGTCCCATAAGGACGTTCCGCGCTCGTGGAGTTTTACCGTCCGGTCTGGACTCCGTACTCTAGTCGTTGAACCTTCTAGTTATTCCTAACTAGCTTGGCTGCTGATTGTCCCAGGGGGATGTTCCAGCAATTCACGGAATTTTCGATCACTGTTGCCAGTGAAAGGATCAACTAATGTTAATCACATTGCTAAGATCTTCCCTGATGCCTTTCGCATCAAAACTGGTAAACGTATTTGCGACGATCGTCATAATAATTATCTCTTAATTGAATTCAACTGCATCGCAATCAGAGCCTCGGCATCTTTAGTGTTGCCTGTCTTTCTAAGACGAGCCTGCTGATCCCGATACGCGCTTCGGGTTGGTGCGGAGCGTGTTTTATTCCCCGGAGATAGGGTTTGACTAGTTTTGGCTTGCGCTTTTTTGACTGCTACTTTGCCTTGATCATATAACCAGGCCTTTCGCATCATTGCGACGCTACCCCAGTCCATAATGTTCGCGATTCGGTCCTTATCTAAGTAACCGTTCTTCAGCGACCATTCTTCAATTGCTGCTTTCTCAGACAGTGCTCTCTTGTCATCCTTCCATTCGGGGATGTTTTCGATAAGCAAATTAGCCTGTTGATTCAGAAATTGATCTCTCGCCTGTGCTGTATGAGATTCTTGTTCAGCGTGTAAACGTTGCTTCTCTTGAGCTAATGCAGCGAGCTGTTGTTTGTTTGCCTCTTTTCTTCGGTTGAAATCTCTTTCAATCCGAATCGCTTTGGTTGGGTCTTGCTTGTAAAGCGCGTCCCAGTTTGGCTCCGCATCGAGACCTTGTTGAATCTTAAGAAGGTTGGCTTCCAGTTCGGGAATGAGTTGTGACATTCGCTCCCTAGCGGCGGCATTTTCTTGAGTCATTGCCTCAAGTCCTTGGCGCTGTTCTGCAAGTTCCTGTGTCTTCTTACTGTAGTCAGATTGCCGGCTGTAGCCTTTCAAAAGCTCTTCTTCGGTGACCTCTAAGTCGTCGCCATCGACTCGGACATTAAAGGTTCGAATATCTACTTCATCATCGTCTGTATAGCCGAGGTCTTCCTGTTCTTCCTCAATAGGAAGTTCTTCAGGTGGGGCACTATCTAAAGGTTCAGGAGTATCGACTACCTCTTCACCGTTTAACATCGATAGTACCTCTGCTTGTGCCGCTTGAATTGTTCCACTTCGTGGAGTTTCATTTGACATTTAAATCACCTCTTTTTTTGCATGAATAAACCTCTGTCATAAAACGTCTTCAGGCTTTCGCCAAACTTCTTAACGCCCTGCAACTCATAGTAGAGCTGCTCTCTCAAATCTGTGTCTGCCGGGTTGGTTTGCAGCCAACGTAATTGAAGATCCGATACCATGTTACTAAGGACACGTTGGAGAAGTTCATCATCCAACAGCCGCTTGGCATGATCCGCATCATCCATCACGTTCATTGGATGTTCTCCGGTCGAATCTCATCCTTCATCGCTTTAATCTGCGCGACATCTAATTGAACGCCGTACTTTGCTTTCATCTCCGCAGCGTTCATCATCACATCGGCTTCCAACTTATCGTGTCGGAAATCATCGTCGCGAATCATCTGCTGTCGTTGGAGTTCGAGGTCGGCTGCTTTCTTTTGAATATCCGCTTGGATCTGCTCACGCTGAGTTTCAATTAAGAGCTCTTCTGGTGACGGCTTAGGCGGTGGAGGCTTTGGCAGTTTGATTTCACCCTCAGCAATAAACTTACTGGTGTTTTTAAACCCAGACATGCTGATCGTCTCAGCAATTGCATTTCGGTATTGATCAAGGGATACCAGGGGATTAGAAGGACCGAACTTAGAAATGATCTCTTCTTGCTTGTTTACGATTCCTGCCATTGCCGAGCGTTTCTCAGCTTCGTTAATAGCGCCGATTGGCATATTTACAATAACGTCCATCTCAGCAGACCAGGCGCGAGGATCAATCGGTGTCCAGGCTCCCCGCAGACGAACGACTCGTTCGTAATCTTGATGCTTTGAAACGAGGTTAAACACGCCCATCACCAATTGACGCATGCCGACTTCTGCAAAGTTCCTAGCGATGAGCTCTATCTGAGCTTGAGCACCCTGGACGGTAGCGTTTACCGCAGCGGCGGTTGTGCTTTGTAAGCTCTCAGCGTCGAGGCCTTGCGATGCTTTACTGATCCCGGTACGACCCTCTTTCATCGTGTCCAGGTAACCGAGCATTGGGAATGCTTCTTTGCCGACAAACGGAAGATTAAATGGGGTCACTGCACCCGGCTGTGATTGACGGATAATCGCGCCGACCTCAGTGTTGGTTACATCATCATAATTTACCTGGCCCTCGACCACCGCAACCCTTGGGTGAATTGAAAGACTGAGAGAGTCGAGCATATTTCGCATGACGTTCGATTTAATCAGCTGGATATCACCGACCAGGTCAAAGATCGAAGAGCCAAAGAAAACGTGCGCGTCAGGTAAAGGGGAGAAGATCGCAAAAGGCGGTGAGTGCCACGGCTCGTGATGTACGATTTCGTAACTATTGCCCATGCAGCAAATCTTACGCAGTTCTGCGATGCCGTCATTGTTGAAGTCGACCTTCATATAGACTTCGGTGTATTCAACTAAGCGCGTAACTTCCTGACTTCTGAATCCGTAATTAAGCGCAGCAGGATTTCTGACCTGGCGCAGTCTGTTGTCGTCCAGTTCATCCGTACCACTGGCTAAACTCTCAACCAAGTTTTCGTCATAGCCCATTTGTACAAGTTCAGACACCGTCGCCATTCTTCTGTGCGCGGTCATTATTGCGTCATCAAGCGAGGTAGCGGCGCGGTCTATCAAAAACTCTTCTGGCGGTAACGCAGCAATTTTTACCCGGCTGTCACCCTTAACCTTAGAGACACTCACATCGTATCTGGAACCCATCTCATCGATGGTGTTGGAGACGATCTCTATATTCAATTTAGGGTCAGATTGCAGAGCGATAAACGCCTCTTCGGTCAGCCCTGACATATCGTGCGTCTCGCCGTCGCCGTTCTCTTCCCAGTAATACTTTACAATTCCGGTCCCCTGGACCAGCGCGTCTTGCCAGGCTGAGGAGAGCTCTAGATAGAGATTATTGTCGGTTTGCAGGACGTAATTAACATAATCAGTGATCATGTCTGCGTATGGGGTGTCTTCTTGGGTCCGGGGAGCAAACTCAACTACCTTGTCGCCAGAGAAAAACACGCGCATCAACGCCGGCATGATTTTGCCAACCGTATCTCGCACTGTCATGTCGACAATACTAGACCGCCCTTCCTCTTCATTACCGAAACGCTCGCCCAAAAAATACTGCAAGGCTGTGGCTCTAGATGGGCTGATCGTGTCATCGATGTAAACTTTCGAATCATCAAGAATCGAGCCAACGTAGCCCTGCAAATCCTGTGAGCTCATACCACCGCGCTCAGCATTGAGTTGCTCTTGAGCTGAATTCAAACTTTCTTGAGCTTCGTATTTCATACTATTGACCTTATGCCTCGAGTGATTCGACCACTGGTGTATTTCTTGCCGAACATGGCAATCATTGGCTGACTTGCGAGGGTTAGAATTACTGCGTCAGCTTTATCTGGACTAGGCAGTCCACGCTTTCGCATATCATCTTTAGATTCTATTTTTAGCTTACCGCTAGAGTTAAATGAGTATCGCGGTGAGACTAATTCTGCGAATAAGGATTCGTCTTTAGGGATTTTGCAATCACGAGCCTCCAAAAACTCCTTGAATCGGAACCAGAGCTCTGCTCTTAGATTGATATAGCTTCCGCGCATCGATGGGCTTTCAGAGACGTTTATCCCTTTGACCGGGAGGCCGAGCTCGCGGAGTCTATCTACTACCCCGGCTCCTATACCTATGGAGTCCACGCATATTTCAACAGGACGTTGGGAAGGCGGTAGCTTCTCGTACATGGCGTTAACAAGCCCTGTGAGCTCCATTAGGTCTTTGCCCTTCCAATCCTCTATCCAGTTGATCACCGTGCCCTGGCGCTCTGCTAGGACCGATCTGTCGCGACCAAAGCGAGCAACGTCCAAGCCCCAGATTTTCGGCGTGAGTTCTGACATCTCTACGTCGCGATTCTGCGCGTCTTCGACCAAGCCCATAGAAATAACTGTGTCATCGTCTATCTTGGGGAATTCACCCAAAACTCGAACAGCGTAAGCCGAGGACTCTTCCCCATACTTAATCGCCATCTCTTGAACGAACTTGTCGGAGACGCGAGGACTATCAACACAGCTAACGTGCATCGTTGTCCATTCGCCTTTTAATCGATTGTGAGACTCGTAAAAAGTCCCAGAGGTTCTGACAGGGTTTCCCAACATTAGAGTTGTTGCTGACTCACCTGACATCGATCCTGCCGCAGCCTCAAAAACCTTTTCAGGTATACCCGAGGCCTCATCAATAACTAATAAAACATTGTCCGAGTGGACCCCAGCCATCGCCTCTGGCTGTTCTGCCCTGGCTGTTCTACAGGAGATAAAAGCATCCTGGGGGGCACTTAATAAAACAATGCGATCCGAGGTGACTTCTAAGAGCTCTTGTAAGCCATCAGGTAGTTTTTTTATCCAACTTTTAACCTCAGAAAAGAGTGCGTCAAATAATTGACTGCTTGTTGGTGCGGTTAGAACGATTTTGCACGGATGCTTCATTAGGAAGTACCAGATAATCACCCAGGAGGCTCCTGCTGACTTTCCTACTCCGTGCCCTGCTCTTACGCTAATCTTTCTATCTTTGCCTTGTACGGCATCTAAGAGCTCTGCTTGCCAGGGATCGGGCTTTACCTTTAACACCTGAGTGACAAACTTCTTAGGATCGTTCCTGTACTTCTTAACAAAATCGACAAACGGATTATTGGTCGGCAACGATGACATCCTCCGACATACCTAATTCTTTGATTGCATCTAAATGAAGTTTTGTTAAATCGGTGGTGGTTAAATCTATTCTTTGCCGATCACCAAACCGAGTTGGGTCCATTTTAGAGGCCAGCCAGCGACGAGCGTCCAAAGCAACCTTAGCGCGTTGCGGCTCCATCGAGTGCTCGACATCGTTCGCAATCTCTTCCACTCGTTCCATGTGATAATAAGCACGAGCCTGGCATGCCACCTCATAGCGGTAGCGCAGATCAGGGTCTGCGTTAATCCTCGACATCAGACTGCCGTAGGGGATGTCCCAGGCCTTGCAGAGCATATTTGCCGACTCACCCACCGCTATGACCTTAAAGATTTTGTCGTAGGTCTCAGGGTCGCCTAACAGCGACTCGCGGACTTTATTGTTCAGCTGTTTCTTCTGGCCCATCAGTTTCTCCTACACCGATCGCATCACATGCATCTAGAACATGAATTCCGGTCGTTAAAGTCACCACAGTTCTCGCAGCGCCTCGGGCCATTTTGTAACCCTTAGAGCAATAGAGATCTGTGTTTTCAATAACCTTGTCTGCGATAGCACAGCTTTGAAGTGCTAAAAACGGTAGTATCAATAATGCTTTCATTTCTTCACCCTAATATGATGGCTTGCGGACTCGCTTTTTCTTACCTGGCATAACAGCCTCCTATTTCCAATTTGACTTTGCTTTAACCTGCCCTTTCTTACTCAGCTCGCCATAATGAAACAGCGGCTTCGATGACGCAGTGTGAGTCTTACCACTGTGAAGAGAGCCGTCGGACATTTTGTGCATCCCGCCCTTATGTTCTGTGCCGTCTTTGCGGTAATGCTTAACGCCCTTCATTTCTTAGCCTTCTTTGCTGTCTTTGCCGATTGCTTAAAAGCCTTAGCAGTTGGGGCTCCTTTTGAGCCCGGTTTACGCATGGTCTCTTTCGACCCTGCGGCAATTCGCTTTTTCTTCGCTGCGATGTTCGCGTATAGACCTTTACCTGGCACTTTTAGCCCCCTTACATTTCCAACGTTTTCGACTTAGGTTATTTGGTGTATTTGGATTGTTAGCCTTGGCTTTTGGAAGAGCCTTTTTAATCCCTAATGATCTTGCACAGTAGGAATCGCCCTTCGCAGTGCCAGGCTTGACTCGTGGACCACCGCCCTTCGCCTTCCCAGCTTGACCGTAACTCACTCGCTTGCCGCTACTGAGAACCTTAACTTTCGCTTTACCCTTTGCTGGCATGCTTAAAACCTATTTCAACGTGCGCGTATCGCTTAACGCCCTTCCGATACTTCGGTAAGACCTGGTAGCCATGGCGAAGACGCTTAATGATGTATTTGCGCTTTTCACGCTCCGCACACCAGGTGGCTTCTTCAAGTGCGTCATCAAACGAATCGAAGATAATCAAAATCCACCACAACGTTGGGAGTAATGCTCCATAGAATGGTCGGATATAGAATCAGAGACAGAGAAATCATCAGCCACGAAGTCCATGCCAGGGTTTAAATAAATCGTGTCATGGTTACTTAGGTACAAGAGATCCTGGTCCTGACACCCATAGGTGTAGCAGTACCGGGGAACCCGAGTCACGATGTCCGATCCCGAAACAACCGACAAAATAGACCCCTTCGGAAAACGGCTCTTAGAACGCTTCAAAAACGCCCGGGGCTTGCCAAAACAAATAGCGGTGCTATCTATATTTAGAGAGAGAGCCAGCAAATGCGTCAATTCTGCTTGCGCAGCCCCTAAAGAATGCCCGGTGATTACTAACTGCTTATTTTGAGATTTTATTTTCCGCAAAATTTTGAGCAATCGCGGCTTAATAGACTTATGCGCCAAAGCAAACCCAGGATGGACCCAGTTCTTCAAATACCGGACCGGAGGAAATGCCAAAATATCTATAAAAAAATCTCGGGGCTCCGCACTACCCTTGAAAACCAAGTAATCCTTCTCGCCCTCAATCCACCAAAAAGTCGTACTCGTGAATTTATTTTCAAATTTATGCGCGAACTGACCAGGCATGTCCGAATAAGCTGAGAGAGATAGTTTCGCTGCTCGTGGAAGCTCTGGGTGCATGGTGGTTTCTCTGTGGGGGTGTATATATAACCGGGGCGCGAAAATTAGCCGGGGGGGTCAAAATCCGCGATTCCCACTAATTCCGGTAATTATGATTACCGGAAATAGCAAAAGGTTATCAATTAAATCAATGCCTTACGAAATGCCCTGTTTGCCCGATAGGTCAAATCCACCCTAAACCACAACATCTAGTGTTTGGCATCAGGCGATTTTCCTTGAAACCTGGGATAATTTCCCTATAATCGCGCGCCCATGATCGCCGCCCTGCGGCTGTCAGCCTTTTTCGTAGCCCACCCAAATCATTAAACCTTCACCAAACCTGCATACTGCATTGAGTGATCAGCTTCGTGCAGTCCTTACTGTGAGCTCTACTGTGATCTATTGGTCTTGGTGTTACTCCCTATGGGAGAGACCTACATCAGCCGCGATGGTCAGTCCTCTTGGTCAGCCAGGTACTCTTCCCTCGCCGCCCTAGCCTCGTATGGGCATTCGTAGTCCTCTTCGCTCTCGTCGAGATAGCGGTCCAGGTCTGCCATCACCGGGTCTGTGTCTTGCATCTGTACACCTACGATTAAAGATATATAAATAGTATACGATACAGTAAAGGTGTGTATAATATGTATACATCAATTAAACAGAAGGAATTCACTATGAGCACTAAAGCAATACTGATTGATCTGATGAAGGCTATAAGCGCCTATCAGGGCCAAGGTAAGACATCAGCCTTAGAAGCATTCAACTGTGCAGCTAAAGCTCACTTAGCGGGACAAGACGAGACAGCGCGATCTTATGCGTTATCTGCCATTAACATTCTTAACCAGGAAGCAGCGTAAGTTGCTACAATCAACCGACTTTCGGGAGTCCTTATGATTACTCAAGACATTTTAGAAGCGTTAGATAAAGCATCTCATTCGGAAATTTACGATTGCGAATACGGTGATTTCGTTTACGAAACCGCCGAGACTAGCGATTCCATTGATCATTTTAAGGAGAACTCTGGATCTTGGAATGAAAAAGGTCGCTTCTTTACTGGCTCACTCGGCGAATTTGCATATATTGGCTGGGAGCAAGTGCAAACAAAAAGAGGCGAAATGAGAAACCCTATCACCATCATTGATCTAGGCGAGAAGCGTATTGCTTTTCGACAAGACATCAGGGATTTGATTTAACGTTGG
>Ga0209336_10001334_pt1 | contig 12073 bp, 8 predicted proteins | sample LinPmetageLP32_FD_184042 | JGI IMG/M metagenome (GOLD analysis project Ga0209336, IMG submission 184042) | Marine viral communities from the Pacific Ocean - LP-32 (SPAdes) (version 2) | ecosystem: Environmental > Aquatic > Marine > Oceanic | place: Pacific Ocean | collected 2009-08-23 | reverse complement strand
TCTACGCAAGTAGATGAATTAAAATCTGAAATAAAAACTTTAAAAGGAGAATAATATGGCACAAACAGTAACAGAATGTTTAACATCAGGAACTGATAGCGTAAACCTTATTGATGGGGTTAAGGCTGGAAGTTGGAATGTTGTAGGCATGACACAAGCTGAAATAAATGAAATGGTTCAAAGAAATGTAGACCACTTAGAACTTATTTTAACTTATGCACCAGATGCATCAGACGCTAGTGACGATACTCCAGACGTAGCAGGAGCAGCAAGTAATTTAAAAACTACTCATGTTGCAGCAGTTGCAACTGGTAAGACATACATAACTGACAATAGTTAAATATGGAACTAACACCTTATTTATTTTGGAACATCTTTATAACTTTGGTACTTGCACCAATTTTATTTAGTATTAGACAAAATGCTTCAGAAGCTAAAAGAATTGATATACTCTTAAATAAAACTCGTGAAGAAATGGCAAAAGATTATGTTACTAAATCAGAACTTAAAGATGATATGGGAATCCTCATGGATAGAATAGATAAAATTGGTGAAAAACTCGACAAACTTTTTGAAGTAAAATAAAATATACATATAAGGTATTTATAAATGAATAAAGAAAATAATAAAAAATTAAAAAAGTATAAGCAAAAGTATGTTACTAACAATAGGTTAGATATGTCTAAAGGTGGTAGAGTTAAGCTTGAGCACGGTGGTAAACCTAGAATGGCTGATTTTAGAGATATGTATGGTGTTAATGCAGGAGATATGTACGCTGATGCTTTAGCAGCTTGGGAAGCTCAACACAATACAGGAACAGACGGTACTACAGACGGAGGTGGTACTACAGATACAGGTGAAACAGAAGAAGAAAGAATTAAAAGAGAAGCTGAAGAAGCTAAAGCTGCTGCAGAAGCTGAACAAGCTAGACAAGAAAAATTAGCTAGAGATACCGCAGAAGCTGCTGCAAGAGGTGAAGTTCCCGGTTCTGCTGTAATTCCAGACGCTGTTAAGATACAAGAAGGAACTCCTCAACAAACAACAACTATGGACCCTGTTACTCAGGGACAAATTTTTCAAGCTCAAGACCAAGCTCCAGAAGCTGTAGCAACTTCAACAGCTGCACAAGCTGATACAACTATTGGTCAAGATATACAAGCTGGTAAAGTAACAGATGTAGCTACAGTAGCTGATAAAGATGTAGCTGTAGACGCTGCTACTGGTACTGTTAGTCAAGGACCTATTGGAGATATTCAAGGAACTATAACAGGTGGCGGTAAATTTGCTACTGTTGATACTGTTAAAGCAGAAGCTGCAAAAGCTAAAACTGTTGATGATATATTAACAGGAACATATTTAGTTGACGAAGTACAAGGAGAAGATACAACTGTTTCTGCTACTCCAGATGCTGAAAGAACAACACGTGAAACTCTTACGGGAGTTGGTGCAACTACTGGACAAGCTACACAAATTATAGGAACAGTTGGTTACGAAGCTGCTAAACAAAGAGCAGTTAAAGGTAAAGCTGCTCAAGGTGCTGCTGCTAATATGATAGCACAAGTTGGTAATTTACCTCCTGATATTACTGCTGCTATTGTAGAAGACCCTGCAACTGTAACAGCTCAAGTAGATGAAAATCCTGTAGAAGTAAATGCTGCTATTGCTGCTTTACCTACAGAAGCTTTAGTATCTTCACAAATGGAAAGTTTACTAGGTGGTATGGAAGACGGAACAATACCTTCATGGGCTAAACCTGCAGTAGATGCTGTTAATCAAAGAATGTCTGCTAGAGGAATAAGTGTTTCTAGTGTTGGTAGAGATGCTTTATTTAATTCTATTATACAATCAGCTATGCCAATGGCTCAAAGTAATGCACAAGCTTTACAAGCTAGAGCAGCTCAGAATTTAAGTAACGAACAACAAGCAAACTTACAACAAGCTAATCAAGAACAACAACTAAGATTACAAAATTTATCTAATCGTCAAAGTGCTGAAAGTCAAACTGCACAAATGGCACAACAGATGAAAACTATGCAAAGTCAGTTTACACAAGATGCTGTAATGACTTCTGCACAAATGCAACAACAAACAAGAACACAAATATTACAGAATCAGCAACAGTCTGCTGTTATTAATGCTCAGAACGAACAGCAAACTAATATGCAGAATCTTGGTAGTGAGCAACAACTTAATATGGCAGAGTTGCAAATAGATGCTAATGTTCAAGGTGCTAATCAGACTGCAGAAAATCAACAAAAGATAACAGAGATGCAAGTAGCTGCAGATTTCTTATCTAAAAATTCTGCTTTTAAACAACAAATGGATTTAGCTAATCTATCTAATGACCAACAAATGAGGTTAGCTAATTTATCTTCTCGTAATTTAGCAGCTAGTGAAACTTTAAGTAATGCTGAAAAGATAGAACTTGCAAATCTTAATAAGACTATGCAAACTAATCAGCTTCAAGCACAGTTAGCACAACAAATGGGCATAGCTCAACTTAATGTTGACCAACAATCAGCTATACAAAATGCTACTACTAAAGCTAATATGGACTTAACTAAGTTTAGTTCAGCTCAACAAGTAGAGTTAGCTAATAGTAAGTTTATGCAAACTGTAGCTATTACAGATATGAATGCAGAGCAACAAGCTATTATGCAAAATGCAACAGCTATGGCTTCTATGGATATTGCTAATTTAAATACAAGAGAAAGACTAGCAGTTACTAATGCTCAAAACTTTTTAGCTATGGATATGGCTAATCTTAATAATGAGCAACAAGCAAATATGTTGAGAAGTCAACAACAACAACAAAGATTATTATCTGACCAAGCTGCAACTAATGCTGCTAAACAATTTAATGCTACTAGTGAAAATCAAACTAATCAGTTTATGGCTAGTTTAGCTGCACAAATAGAACAATCTAATGTAGCTCAAACTAATGCGATGTCACAGTTTAATGATTCACAAACAAACGCTGCTGCTGCCAGAGATGCTAATAGAGCTGCTGATGTTGAAAAGTTTAATACTCAACTTGAAACTCAAGTAGACCAGTTCAATGCTAACCAAGACTTTGCAAGGAATCAGTGGAACGCACAAAACCAAGCAGTAGTAGAGCAATCTAATACTCAATGGAGAAGAAATTTAAATACTGCAAACACTGCAATGCAAAATCAAATCAATGCACAAAACGCACAGAACTCTTTTGCAATGTCTCAAACAGCTCAATCATTCTTATGGCAAGAGTTAAGAGACCAAGCTGATTATGATTTTAGAAATAGTGAAAATGAAAAGAATAGAATTGCACAGCTTGTAAATACTGCATTAGCTTCAGACCCTTCTAAATATGGTGGAAGTGTTAAAAGTATTGAGCAATTAATAGGAGCAATAACAGGAGACTTGTTCTCAAGTACTTAGGAATATATTATGGGATTATTTAGTAAAATTAAAAAAGCATTTAAAAAAGTTACAGGTGCTGTAAAAAAAGTAGTAAAGAAAGTAGTTAAAGGAGTTAAGAAGGTAGTTAAAAAAATATCTTCTAGTAAAATTCTTAAGGCTTTAGCTATTGCTGCTGCAGTCGTAGTTACGGGAGGGGCAGCCCTTACTGCATTTGGTAGTGGTACTGGTTTAGCTGCAACTAATTTTGGAAGTTGGATGATGTCAACAAGTCAAGCCGTACTAGGAGGCGGAGCTTTTGGTTCTGCCGCTGCAATGAAGCCCGGAGTAGGTAAGTTTTTAACACAAACAGGAAACTTTCTTGCTAAAACTGCTGCAAAACCTTTTGGAGCTGTTGGTGGTGCTTTAGGTAGTACTGCTAGAGTAGGTGCTAACATTGTTCAAGGTAAAGCAGCTTTTACTGCTGGTTCTGCTGCTGGTGCTCCAGTTCCGTTTAGTGGTGCAGCTTTAAGTGGACAAATGGACACAAGCAGAATATCTTATAGTGGAACAACTGCTGAAGGAGTAGACCAATATGTAGATAATGTAACTGGTAAACTTTTGACAGAATCTGAAATATCTAGATTACCTGATTCATTTATTCAACAAAGTAAAGATTTATTAGATGCTATGGAAAAAAACTTAAACAATTTTGATGGTAACAGTTATAAAGAAATAAAACCCGGAGAGTTTGAATTTTATAATCCTGAAGGTGAAATTATAGATACTTTAAATACTAATTCAACAAATTTCTTTGACACAAATGCAGGTAAATTTGTAGCAGATGTAGGAACTGGAGTAGCTACTCAAGTAGCAACTGGGGCTGCTATGCAATACATACAAGGAGACCCTGAACAACAAGGTTCAATGTCTGGTGCAGCTTACGAAGGTTCAGAATTTATGGACCCTTTAAAAGTTTATGCAGCTCAACAAGGAATAAACACAGACAATATATATCAACATATGATGTATGGTAATGCAGACCCAAGTAGCATGTACGGTAATGAATTATATAGACAACAAACATTTGGAGTAGCGTAATGGGAGCACCTAAAAGACAAGCCAATCCTGTAGTTTCATCAAGTTTAAGTGATGCTGCTGGTCAAATAGTATTAGATGGATTAGATGCTGGATTTGATATAGAAGATATGGCACCTGATAAAGGTCCTAAGATAAGAGGTGAAGGTAAGTTTAGTCAAGAAGGATTAGATGAGCTTGTCAGCTTGTCAAACAAAGGTGCACCAATACCGGGACAAAGCTTGACTAAAGATACTGAAGATACTTATCCTTGGGAAAAACCACCAGAGTTTACAAACCCTAGAGAAGCTTTAGATGATGTTGTAGGTTCTATAATGCAACCTGAAGCTATGAAGAATATTGTTTCTGCTTTAGCTCAAGGTGCAGCAGTTGCAGATTTAGGTACTGCTATTTTATATGCTAAGTTTAACGAAGGTAAAATAACACCAGATGTAATGATGATGTTAGCTGAGCCAGTTATGTATACTATCATGGCTATAGGTGAAGAAGCTAACATTCAATACAACATAGAAGGTAACGACTTAGATGAGTTTGATGATGAGGATAAAGTAGAAGATGAAGATGCTAAGTTAAATGAATTTAGAAATGTATTAACTGATATTAAAAAAGGAGCTACTAAAAATATAGAACCTTCTAAGATTGATACTAATGTAGTACCTGAAAGTATATTAGCACAGGTAAAAGAGAAAGGTCCAGAGATTAAAAGTTTATTAAGTAAAGGAGAAGAGTAATGGCTATAGAAGATTATTTCAAAGGCAGCAGTCAAGCATACGGACAGTTAGCTGGTTCGTTATTAGCAGGTAGAAGAAAAGAAGATAAGAAAGAAGCTAAAAGAGCTTTACTAGCTTCTGTAGTTATGAATACTTTTGGAGCTTTACAAAATAATCAAAAGCAAACTATTATTGATAATTCTAATGATGTTAGACAACAATACAATAATATTTTTAATCAAGACTCTAGTGAATGGACAGATTTTGCAGATGAACGAGCTAGAGTTGATGAGTATAATAGAATGGGTGAATCAGCATACGGAAATAAATATGCAGCAGAAAACATGACTTATTCAGATGATGCTATGGCACGAGGAATTGTTTGGGCAAACAGATTTAACTTACCTAAAGAGGTACAAGATTCATTACAAGATGAATTTAATTCACAACGACAAAGAAGTATTGATGAAATTAAAATTTTATTAAAAGACCCAAGAGTTAAATTTAGAACTGTACAAGGATATACTGATGCAGGTAGACGAGCATTTTTAGCTAAAGATAATTTAGCAAAGAATGACCCTACACAAAGAGGAGTTATTAAGTCATTATGGAATAATGCTTTTAAATATGATAAAGATGGAAACTATACTGGTAATAATGCTGAAAAAATTAAAATGGATGAAGCTATAAGATTAGCTGTATTAGATTATGATAATCAAGAATTACAAATAAAAGCAGCAGATACACGTTTAGAAAATTTTTATAGTTCTGTAGGAGGAACTGCAGATGATTTAGTATTTGATAGTATTAATACATCACAAAAACCATATGATGCTGACACTATAAATTCTCAAATTAAAGTAAATAGAGAAGTTTTACAAGAGAAAAAAAATGGTAAATACACAGGTAATTTGAAAAAAGAGTTTTTTGATATTCCATTAGAAATTCCTATTGTTAGAAAAGATAAAACAAGTGAAGGACAAAAACCAATTATTGAAAGTATAGATATTAAAAAAGGACAGTTTAAAAATATTAAAGTTTTAGATGCAAATGGACAAGTATCTAATTTAAGTACAGATATTTTTTATGATGCACTAGCTGTACATCAATTAAGACAAAATGATATGTTAATTCAAAATGGTTCAGATGCATTAATAGGTGCTCAATCTATTCATGCAGTCTTGACTAAGTGGGGTAAAGAAGGTAGATTTCAAAAATTACAAGATAAAAGAACTGGTGAAGGTCTGTTTGATGGAACAGAACAAATTACATGGAACGGTGAAGATATTCTTTTAGTCTTACCCAGTACAAACGGTAATAACTTAATTGATAATAAAGTTCAAACTTCAGATGCGATAGCAACTCATCAAACAAGAGGAGAAGATAAAACACCAAAAGTAGATGAAAATGGTATTCCTGAATTTGATGCAGTAAAATTAAATCTTTATGCTCAAGATGGGTTAGATAAAAAATGGTCATCTTTAACTAATTTTGAAAAAGATAGTGAAATAAACGCTTATATAAAGTTATATCCTTCAAACGAAGAAGAGATTAGAAAAATATTAACTAATCCAAAATTAAATAATAACGTTAATTTTTCTACAAACGATGTAGATACTAACGAAGAAACTTCTTCGATAACTAAAAAACCTTTTTTCTCAGAAGAAAGATTAACTGAAACAGATGCCAAAGCAAGAAAAGAAATGAGACAAGGTGTTAAATCTTTATTAGGTATTCAACCAGAACAAATTATAAATAGAAAAATTAAATCAGTTACTAGAGCTATAGATAATATAAACAAAGGTAAAGTTGGTAGTTTAAATTCTGCTGAGTTTAGAAAATGGATGAAAGAAACTCAAGATATGACTTTTACTGATTTTAATAAATTAAATAAACAAGATAGATTACCTTTATTTGAAAGTTATTTAGAAACTTTAAATAACCAATTAAGTGAAATTCAAAATTAAAATTAATCAAGGAATATATTAATGTCAATTAATACTAACAATCTTGGTTATTTCAGTACATCTGAACAAGATACAAATGAGCTAACTTTACAAGAAGTTAATCAACCTAATATACAAACATTAGGATATTTTTCAGAACCTATTATTGAAACACAAGAAGAAGAGACTAAAATACTTCCTAAAGATGTATCTACATTAGGATATTTTTCTAGTCCTGAAATTTCACTATCAAGAGAAATTGCATTTGGTCAAGCTCAAGAACCATTAGCATTAGGAAGTGCTTATCGTATTGCTCAAGCTGGGATAGGTTCATTATTTAATCGTAATGAAACATATGAAGAAGCTAGAAAAAGAATAGAAGATACAAGACAAGAAAAAATATTTGAAGAGTTTTCAGAGTTTAGAGGTAGAGAAGAAACAGCCGGTACATTAACTGGGAGAGCTTCAGTAGCATTAATTGACCCAATTACTTTTCTTATACCTTGGGCAAAATTTGCAAAACTTGGTAAAGTTGCAAGTCTAGGTGCAGGTGGTTCATTTGCTGCAGGAGATATGGCTCTTAGAGAAGAAGCTTTATATGGTGAAATTAATCCTTATACTGTAGGTGTTGGTTTTGGATTAGGTGTTGCAGGTGCTCAAGCTGGAGATATGATTATGGCTGCGTATAGTAGATATGCTAGTCAGCCTATAAAAGAAATAGTTCAAGTACAAAATGCAGCAGGTCAAAAAATAGGAAAGCCTGTTACTATTTCAGGTAGTCAATCTACTCCTATAATTAAAGAAGTTGATTTACCTAAAGCTGATACTTTAATTAAAAACATAACTGTTGATAGTGAAGAAGCTTTAAAAAATATTGGTACACTTACAACAAGACTTGATAATATAGGTGTAAGACGTTTAGAAATTTCTACTGAACTTAAAAAAATTAAAAGTCAACATAAAAAAGTATTAACAAAAAAAGAATTAGCTGAAGATGATTATTTTACATTTGTTACTACTACAGCAAAAGGTGAAAGAAAAAAACTTACAACCGAAGTACGAGCTATAAATAAAGAATTAAATAAAATTTATACAGAAGAACTACCGAACAATCTATTAGATGTTATTAACAAAAGTTTAATTAAAGGTCAAGAAAGTGGTTTGATGACCGAAGGAATAGCAAGAGCTATTATACAAGAAACAGTAAGACCTTTAGTAGGTGGTATTGTTGGTGGTGGGATTGGTGCATCTTTTACAGAAGAAGGTGATGGTAATGAAAAAATGTTATACATGGCTGCTGTGGGAGCATTACTTGGAAAGTTTCAAAAATCTATACAATCGACACCTTATAAAATTGTACCTAAAACAATTAAAGATGCTGCTGGGAATGAAATTGTAAAAGAGTATAGACGTTCTTTTTATAATTATATGAAAGGACTAACAGCCGGTTCACATGTTCAAGAGCTTATGTCATTCTCAAACCCAGTTGTAAATTATGCAGCTAAAATGTTTAAGATGCAAGGTGGTGGTGTTAAGTTAGGTTCACGTAGTAAAGAGTTAGGTGTTGAAGAAGAAGCAATATTAAAAACAGGTTATTGGAGAAATTTATATTCTGATTTAATTTCTAAATATGATGATGATGTATTAGAGTTAGCTGGTAAACTTTCTAATAATAGAAATTTAAAATCTACAAAATATTCTTTCTTAACTAAAGAAGATAAAGTAAGTTCTAAACTTGCACAAGCTGAAAAATTATCTTTAGAAATTGATAAATTTACATTAGACTTTAGAAATTATGCTGTTTCTCGTGGATTAAATTTTGATGATGAAGCACAGTATGGACTAACTCAATTATTAAAACAAGATTCTATTGATACAGTTAATTATACAGAAGCTGTTACTGATTTAGCAAATGCTTTTTTTATACAAAACAGTAAAGAAGTTGGTAATAGATTTTACAAACCTAAAGGTAAAAAACAATTAGATGCTGCTAGAAAATATTCTAGAAAAGTAGCAGGAGAATATTTACAAACAAGTACAAGTTTAAGAGCAAAATCAATTTGGAAAAAAGAAACAGACGATGCAATTTTTCAAGGTAATAGTGTAGGTAAAGCTAGAGATGAAGAATTTATTTTAGATGCTGCTAGACATTTTAATAAATCTAGAACACTATATGACCAAGAAGCTAGAGCTTCTGTTGCACATTTGTTTGAGCAAAATCCTGCTGAAACTTTAAGACAACTAATTAACAATACTGTTAATGTTGCTGAGTTTGTAAAAAGATTTGGTGCTAAAGGTGAAGGCATTAAAAAATTATTTAGTGATATTGATAACGAAATAAAACTAATGGCTGACCCAACAAATAAATATAAGACAGCAAAAGAATTATATAGAGAAGTACCAGCAGCTAGAGCTAGAGCACAGGCTGAAAAGAAAAAAATAAAAGATTCTTTAGAAGCTTATTTTGGTGTTTATCAAATTGACCAAATGCCAACTGGTCCTATAGGTCAAGCTACTGTAACTTTTTTACAAACTGGATTAGCTACTACTAGATTAGCAAGAGTTGCTATTCCTAGTTTAGGTGATTTGTTACAGACAATTACAAATAGTGGATACAAAGCTTCTTACAAAGCAGCAATATCTGATATAAAATTATCTAAAGAAGGACTAGGTTTAAAAGGAACTAAAAAACAAGTAGATGGAAAAGATGCTACTTTTATGGATAAATTTTTAGGTAACAATAGAGTTGATAATCTTTTAGACAAAGAATTGTCTGATGTTTTATTAATTGGTGGTGGTAATGTAAAAAGATATCAACAAAAAGTTGCTAATTTTACTAGAAAATATTTTGAAGTTATTCAACTAGGTAGGGTTACAAGACTATCACGTAATTGGGCTTTTGATTCTGGTGTACATAGAGCAATGGATATTGGTCAAACTGTAAAAAAAGGAAAGACTTCTGAATTTTTAAAAACTAAAGAAGCTTTACAAAAAGAAATGGACGGTTTTGGATTATCAAGAAAAGAGTTTCAATACTTAGGACAATTTGATACATTAGAAAAAGCTATAGCTGACCCTGTAGCAAAAAATTATCTTAAAAAAGCAGGTTTAAAATCTTCAGATAGAGATGCTTTAATACCTCAAATAGGAAACAGAAGGTTGTTTGCTCAAAGTAAAAATCCATATGTTAAATTTTTAGGAAGTTTTTTATCTTGGGCACAGGCGAAAACATCTCAAACAAATGCTTTAGTATCTAGAGTTGAGCAGGGAGATGCAGCATTATTTTTACGTATGGCTGCAGCTCTACCAATATTTATGGGAGTTAGAGAAACTCAAGTAGCTTTATCTACTAATAGAAATTATAAAGAACAAGTAGGTGAAGAAACTTTACAACAAAAAATAGGTGAAGGTATTAGTTTTTCAGGTTTAAATACTTACACTATAGAAAAACTTAGGTCTATTATAAAATATGACGGGTACGGAAGTAACACTATGGAACAAATAGCACCAGTATTAGGTTATATGGAAGACATGACTGAAATAGTAAGAAGACCGGTAGGAAAAATGCTAGACTCAGAAGCAGATACAGCATTAGAAATTATTGGAAGTGGTATAAAAGAAACAGCAGAAGTATTACCATTTACTAGAGAAGTTGTGCCAATAGTAGAACGAGCTATTGGAGAAGAAGCAGATAATGACCCATTAAGAAGTTACTCTAAAGGCGGTTTAATTGAAGGAGATTTTAAAGTACCTTATACTAAAGAAGACCCTGCTGATAGAAAAGACCCTCGTACAGGTAAACCTTACTCTGACCAAATGGCTAGGCTTGGATTACAAGATGGTGGTCCAATCGATAATTTAGATAAAGTTTTAATCAAAGCATATAATCGTTTAAAAAAACAAAATCCTAAATATGAAAACATAACTTATAAAGATTTTAAAAACGAAGCAATTATGTTATCTCAAAATACTAAAAAATCTGAAAGTGATAATAGAAATTTAGAAAGAGGTGCAAATGAATTAGGAAGTAGTGCTTCAGGGCATTATCAAATACTAGAAGGAAGTGTTCCTACTGCAATTAATAGAAGTGCAGTTTATTTTACTCCAGAAGAACAACAAAAATTATTTGGAAAAATAAAAGAAACTAAAGATTCTTTTTATGGTAGTGAGGAAATACAAGATTTATTATTTTTTTCAAATATATTTCAAGCAAAAGGAAGTGACCAATACTTAGGACCTGCTTTATTTTTAAAAGATAAAGAAGCTGCTAGAGACGCATATTTGTATAATCATCATACTCTTTCTTCTAAAAACCCACAATATAATAAAGCTACAATAAAAAGAGCTAATAAAACTTGGGATATAGAAGAATGATATTATACACAGAGATACAACTTGAAACAGCTTATAACATTTATAGGTTACACCAAATAGGTCAAGGTATAAACTTTATGGACTTAGAAAGCTTTAGAAAACTATACGAAGAGTTAGTAAAAGAAATAATATAATGGGCTTTCCTTTTGAAATAATAACTATGTTAGCATCAACTGTGCTTGGTGGTGTAATGAGTATCTGGGCTGAGAGTCGTAAGGCTAAAGCAGAGAATGAAAAGCTTCTTATAACTCGTGGTGAGTTTGATATGAAGTCTAGAAAACAATCACTTGACCACGGTTTAAAAGATAAAGGATTTGCATGGACAAGAAGAATCATAGCACTAACATCTGTATTTGCTATTGTTCTTTTACCTAAACTTGTAGCTGTATATTATCCAGATGTAGCTGTTACTGTAGGTTATACTAATTGGCAGCCGGGAATATTATTTATAAGACAAGGTAGAGAGATATTTGAATGGGTTACATTCCAAGGTCTTGTAATTACACAACTTGACACCAACTTAGTATCAGCAATTATAGGCATGTACTTTGGTGGTAGTTTAGCAAAGGG
>Ga0209336_10001332_pt1 | contig 12082 bp, 5 predicted proteins | sample LinPmetageLP32_FD_184042 | JGI IMG/M metagenome (GOLD analysis project Ga0209336, IMG submission 184042) | Marine viral communities from the Pacific Ocean - LP-32 (SPAdes) (version 2) | ecosystem: Environmental > Aquatic > Marine > Oceanic | place: Pacific Ocean | collected 2009-08-23 | reverse complement strand
TTGAATTTATTGTTGTATCACCTACAATAGTAACTCTATTTCCTTGGGTACCACTATAATCTACATCCATTATAAAGCTATTAGCTCTTTGGGTATTATAGTTATTTAATAAAGGTTGACAATCTAATGCTTTGTTAAATGGTGTAACTCCAGATCCAAAAAACGTTGGGATAAATAATCCTGTAGGTACTGGGGCTCTAAAATTATTATATGCTGGTGCTCCTAGTATCCTTGCATTATCTGATTGTGATGGGAATATACTCATAGAGTATTCAAGAATTTCAAATCCAGATGCAAAGTTTTTAGAAACATCTACACCTACTCTAAAGAAATCACTATCAATAAATTCATACTCATAACTTCCAGCTAAAGTAAATCTAATACCATTTTGAGCTTCATTATCGATAATAAATTGATCTGATAAAATAGATGATCCAAAACTATTATTATTTGTAATTTGATTTCCTTTTGTAACATATAAACTTGCAGTACAATCGTACCCTACAGTTGCATCTGTAAAGGATGAAGTTATAAAGATTTTTGTTTCTGTATTGCTATTATTTTCTAAATCTGCAACAAATCCGGCTAATCCTTCCCCTCCAATTCCAGCAACATAATTACTCATAGAATATTCTATATAGTACATATCCCCGGGTTCTGTTCTAGTACTTTGAGTATTAACTGTTGGGTTATCATAATCATATGGAACATCATTATTTACTAAAATTCCGGCTGCTCCATCAGGGAATGTCATTTGAAACCCTGTAGATACCTGTTGATTAGATATTAAATCCGATGAGGTTATTATTCTATCAATGCCTGCACCTAATGAATTTGATCCTGTTACTTTTAAATGAGCTTGTAAATCTGCCCTCCCATATAAACCTATAATTGTTCTAAAAGGGTTAGCAACATTATCATCACCATTACTTTGATTTGCTTGTCCTGTAGAAGTAAAAACATTAGTTATGGTGTGTGTTTCTGAAAAAGTAGCACCACCATCATACTGAACTAAAGCATCCCATGTAATATCTAAATCATATTCTGTCATTTCATAATCAAAAGTACTTAAATTACTTTTAAAAACAGGCCTTACATAAAGAGCATTACCTGTAGGAATAAGTGCTGTTGTATAGCTAGTTGGATTTATTTTGTAAACACCCTCACCTGTGTTAGGATCTTGCAATCCAGTTGATATTTGATTGTTAAAAGTCAACCAATTTGAGGTAGGACTAGGTGTTGAAGCTAAATATTGATAAGAAGATGAAATATTTAACAATGAAGGTGTTCTAAATGTATATCTTGGTTTAAAACCAACAGATATGAGAGTTTGAACATCATCAACAGCCCCTTGACTTGGGTTTTGTGGGTTTTGTAAACTGTAATATTCTAGTTCATCTAAATCTATTTCAATAACCCCATCAGTTGTGGCATAAGCATTTGTAAAGTTTACTAATTGAGATGTTTGTGAATTTGTATTACCATTTGATGCAAAAATGCCATTACCTGCTTCTAAGAAACTTGCAGAGAATGCTGTAAAATTAGCTAATGTACCTTCTTGTGGGGCACTACCCGAAAACTGGAATGATGGAAAATACCATTCTAATGATGAGGTAGAAGATAATCTAAATTTAGGATTACCACCACGATTTACAAGTGGAAGACCAGATCCAGAATTTCCTGGTATTAAATTGTTATAACTTGTTTGATAAAGAGTATCATTTAAATCCGTTACTATAGGGGATGGATGTAATACTATTGACCTTGTATTTTGTGGGGCATTTAATACAAATTGAGATTGGTCCTCAGCTGTATTAGGGTAAGAAGTTCCTGAATGGTATGTTCCTATAACTGTTCCTGTTCCATCAAAATTAGTATTAGAGGAACTTATTACAATAGATGCGCTTATAATCCAAGGTATATTAGAAGAATTACTAATAAAATAAGAACCTGATATAACATTTTCAGTACCTAATATAACACTAGGTGGATCGTTTTTATCTCCTTTATTAAAATATTTTTGTTCATCTGCAATTGATCCATCCCAAGTGTATATTGATTGGTTTTGAGTTAAAAGGGTTGGATTTAAAAATACTCCTTGTTGATCAAGATCTGCACTTTCAGTATTTATTGTTAAACGTGTATTATAACTTCCATTAGCATCTAAACTCCAATTTTCTGAACCTCCATTTGGGTCAAAAAAAGTAGTAAAGTCTCCTTGAGTATTATCTATTGTTACATATACTCCATTTGTAAATCTATCTACACTATTAATATAATAAGTAGTAATACCATCTTGAAAGAAAAATTCAATTGTATTAGAATCATCTATATAATCTCGTATAAAATTACCATTTAAATCAGTTGTAGGAAATTTAATTGCTGCGACTTCGGTTTGATTTGTAGTATCATTATAAGCATACGCTATCCAAACATCTCCTATTTTGGGGTAATTGCTTCTTTTAGCAAATGTAGCACTAGAAACTGTTCCATTTCTCCGATTTTGGTCTAATGAGAAAAATAAAGGATTTAAAGTTATAGGAGTATCTACTACTCTTAAATAAGGATCACATCCAGGATTTAATGATTGGGTTGTTGCTTGTATATTTGAACCACTAAATTCACCATCGTAAAATTCATGTTGGGAATCTATTATTGTTTTTCCATATCCTACAAACGAACCACTGTTATTTATAGTATTAGCAACTGAGCCTTCTATTGATTCACTATAACTTTGTGTTAAAAAATATTTATTTGATAAACCAAATATTGATTGAGAAGGTGACGTATTTAAACCATTATATCTATTAAGTGAACCACCTGGGCCTCCACTAAATCTATAAATTGAAGAACCACTAATAAATTCATATGCCCCAGTATCACCTGATCCTGTATTATAATCTCTTGGAAATGGTTTTATTGATCCAGAATAATCTTCAAAAGATTGACTTACTAATGGTTGTCTTTGTCTATTTCTTTCTAATAAATGTTGTTTTACTACTAAACCAGAAGCTAAACTAGTTCTAGCAGGAGTAAAATCTTCTATCATTTGAAATAATGAATTATCAAAGAATTTTATTAAACGAACAAAATCATTTACATCATAATTTTGAAAATATTTTTCAAAATAATCATCTCTTAAACCATCTAAATCAGGATAACTTCTTGAAGATGATAAAATTTGTCTAGGATCACCTATATAATCTCCTATATTAAAATACCCAATTTGAGCATTAATATCATCATTTATTTGATTTGCGGGAGAAAAAGCAACTTCTAAATAATTAGCTCGAGGGCTATAACTTCCACTTTCAAAATTTTCTTGTTGAATTGATTCTAAAGCAGATAATGCTACAACATTAGCATCTGACCCAGAAGGTGGTGCGGGCATATTTGCAGTACGTAATTGAATATTTTCTGATACTCTATTTTTTATACCTGCTATTACTTGATTTTCATATATGTCTTCTACATTTGTAATAAAAGCTTCTGGGGTAGTAGTAGTTGATTTTAATAAAAAGCTACTTGCTACATTGCCTGGTTCATTAAATGATTGAGTAATTTGAACTGCCGATCCTGTTATTCTTGGATGAATAGATTCTCTACTAGCTGTATTTAATTCTGTCCCTAAATCAGCTCTAAAAGCTAATGTATTTGGTGTTGAATTTACATCATTTCCTTGGACAGAATATGGGTTTAATACATAATCATAAAAAATACTTTCACTAAGTTGTGGGCCCCAGTATCTTAATTCTTGAAATGAACCAGTAAATTGTTCATAACTTACTAAGTTTATATTAACAAAATCATGGTGGTTTAAAGTTGCAATATCACTTCTATTCCATGATCTACCATCAACCCCTAATACTGTACTCGAACCACTAAAACCAACTTCTCCATTAATTTGATTTGCAGCATATAATGATGCTGTTACTGTAGATAAAGCTCCAGCAGATCCATCACCTTCATAAACCATTTGTGCTGACCACCATCCTCCATCAAAGAAGGGAGCATATACGCTACAACTAACAGATGGGCTAAAAAGTACATCTGGGTAAAATTTTAAAGTACCCCAAGTATCATATTCACTAGGAACAGATCCAGAGTAAGAACCTGTTACAAAACCTGAACCTGTATATACTAAAACAAGTGCAGCTGCAGGGTTATCAAAGGGATTAGTTAAATCATTATCTGTTGCCCATAAAGATTGAGACCAATGTATTAATGGAGAGGGTAAATTATCTGATCCCGTTGGTATTAGATTAGGTTTAAATCTAAGTTGAACTGTACCTACTGATCCAGGAAATGTATTTCCAAATTTGTCATCAATGTTAAAAGAGGATGTAATAAAATTTTTACCATCTTGACCTGTATTAAATGCATAGTTAAATGTATTTTGTTCAAAATCCCAATTAGTATTTTCATTTTTATCTTTACCCCCAAATTCATTAATCCTTAACATAGTATCTGGTATACCATAGGAAGTAATTAATGCTCTTAAGCCTGCTACTGTTCCTTTAGTTTTAAGTAAATAAGGTATATTATGGTAGATACGTTTATATAAACGCTTATTAGTATCGTCCAAGGGTATTACATCATTTGAAGATGATATTTTAGTATCTATGTACTCATACCCAGTAGGTGTGTTAACTTGCCCACCTATTGAACCCGTTATATTGGGGAATGGAAATAAACTGCCTGAAGGTGTTAATCCTAAAAATGCAGTAAATAAATCATCAGTGTTAAAATTATTTGAATATAATTTAACTCCAAAATCTCTAATAGCTTGTGCTACTATATCTTTAGATACACCAAAATTTATTCTATTATCTGTATTATATTTTTCAGTAATATCCTTTGTATAAACCCAAATATTATCAAAATGTTGACCAATCATATCCAGATATAATTCATATCTAAGATTATCTGGGTCACTTCTTAAGTATTCTGGTATTGCCCAATATAACCAATCTTGATTATCTTGATCATAATTAGAAGCAGATAATGCCTGTCCTCCATAATAGAGTGAATTTGTATCTGCACTACCTATCCATTGTAATACTTCAGTACTTCCTGTACTATATAAAGTAAATGGAGGTTCAGTATTTGATTTTGGGTAGGAAGAATCAGATCCACTATTAAAATAAAGGAAGTATTCATATCCATCAAAATTATTTATTGTATTGTCAATAGTAGAAGTTAAGGCTGCTTTACTAGAACTATAAGCTGCAGTTGTAGTTGTTGCACCTGCTATATTTCCTAAATTTTGAGATAATTCTTTACTTGCAGATTCTATTATTCCTACTTTATAATAAAAATTTTCTAATCTTGTTTGAGCCGAACTAAAATTTACAAATTGTGAATAATCTGAATAGTCAATATTAATATTGATTTCTTTAGAATCTAATAAATTTTTAAGTTGAGCTGTAGAACTAGTAATATCAGAATTTAAAAGGGTATTATAAGAAAATAATTGTCCTGCTTCACCTGATTGTTGTGTTATATTTAAATTAAGATTAGGACCTGATAAAAATATTGATGAATCATTTGTTACTGGGATAAATGGGAAAAATACCTCGTATGATTGACTTTTTGATAATTTTTCTACAATCCAACATTCACTTTTAACACTATATTCAGCTGGTAATGGTTCATATAATTTAATTAATAAACTACTATCCCCAGCATTAGAAGTATCTAATTGTAAATTATTAGCAATAATTGTATTATTACCTCCAAAATTTAAATCAAAGTCTACAAAATATTGAGATAAATTTCTATAAGCATTAAATGTTTCAGCACCCGAAGATATAGCTTGATTTGATATAGCATTACTAGCTAATCTAATTTCAGTTCTATCAGATGATATTTCTTTAATATAATATTTAAGTGTAGGTGAGGATGATAATCTTTTTCTATAAAAATTATATGATATATAATATCTTCCTATATCAAACCCAAAAGATTTTAAATCTCTTTGAGGATCAAGTAATATATCTCCTTGTCTTACATTAAAACTATTTAATGGTATTACATCTTCAGGATATAATAATTTTTTATTTTCATCATAAACATAAAACTCGATATAATCTCTATCTAAATCAAAGTCAGTATCCTGGCTAATTTTTAACATTAGCTTGGTATCAGAAACTGAGTATGTTTCTTTTTCAAAAGTAGTAGAATCTACCTGGTATATTTCAATGTTATCTTCTTCCATATATTAAGAATCAAAATATCCTACAGCAGAAGTATTTTTATCTACTTCTGGTTGTAGTGTTGTATTAAGCGAATTCGCTGTTGTTTGTATTTTGTTAGCTGCTTCTGCTGTTTGATCACTTACAGCTTGGATTTGAGCTTCTAACTTAGCAACATCTTCTTCAATGCCTTCTCCACCTAAATCCTTTAAATTATTTACTTGTAAATTTAAGTTTTCTCTTCTTAAATTTGCTATCTCAGCTCTTAAAGCTTGGATTTCTTCTATATTATCTTCAAAATTAATATATTCACCACTTTGTTCTACTAAAAATTGATGTGAGTTAGTTGTACCCTCAGCAGGTATATCATAAAAAAGAGTATTATACATAGAAAAAAATTCCTCTATGTTTGGTTGTGCTTCAATTTCTTGGGCAACAGTATTAACTCCTAATTCTTTAAAAGAAGTGTCTATTGTTTTTAAATATTCAGTTTTACCAAATACTGATTTGAGCAGATTTACTTTTCTTTCTATATTAGCCATTATCCATTAACTACTTTAAAATAGTATTGATCATCTTTTACTATTGTACTACCACTAATTGTTGTTTGAATTAAAATTTTATAATATCTTTCGGGTTCTAACCCATTCATATAAATGTCAAAATAATTTCCAATTGCATCACAACTTATTTTTGTATATTCATTATCGAAATTAATAACAAATTCGTTAGTATCCAAGTCTTTTACAGCATATAATGAATTGCTATTTAAATAATTATTAGTTGTAAAAACAGATGCTGTTTGGTAAGTACGTATTGGAAATTCAGGGCGCACATTTAATCTAAACCTATTTATGCTTTCTGAATAAAATACTCCTGGGTTATTATCTAATGCTATAAATACATCTGTAGAATTTATTTCATTTAAACTACCTGTTTCAAATTCTTGATCATCCCATTTTATTTCTAAAACAGGAGGATAAATTGTATTAGTATCTACTGAGTAAAATTGCATTATGGGTTGTATTGCATCCTCCATACTAAATTCAACTGCGTTTTCCCATTTTACTATAAATCCTTCATTTGCAATATTTGTATATCCACCTAAAGAATTAGAACTAGAATACCAAACATTAACAATATCAGTTACATTTAATTTTATATCTTTTTCAGTTCTTAGGTTAAAAGTTTGATATGGGGTTAAATTAGTATTATTTGGATCATTTGATCCTGTAAACCAATTACCACCACCAGAGTTTTCACTTCCAGAAAATGAAGCTGTTACATAAGTATCCCAACCTGATAATAGCCAATCACCACTTCCTGAAAAGTTTCTAGATACCCAACTTACACCATTTGTAGTTAATGGTGAATCTAAATACGTACCTGACCCATTATTCCATGAACCTGACACAGCATATGCATACATATCTGTTTGCATTACTACTCCTTGGGCTTGAGCTATAAAGCACTTTAAATCACTACTAAAAGGTTTTGAAACACCTACTTTAGTATTAATAATATTTGTAATTTGATCTTGATCAAATTGAACTATAAACCTTTGTACTTGGGGTACTGGGTTATAATTTACATTTAAGTTTCCAGCTTCAATAATAGCATCTATTCCTGTATTCATAAAGGGATAGAATGAATATATTGAAGCATCTTGAGTTGGAAATAATTTATATACTGCCATTTTTTATAATGTTACTATTCTTCCTAAGATATCATCTGTGGGGTATTTAACCTCAAATATACTAGGATCTAATGATGGGTATACTACTCCATTTTGAGTTGCACCATTAATATCATAAGCATACTCAGAATATCCGGTATTGGTTCCTGTTTTATTTACAATTATAATATTTTTAACACTTTGTGTACCTGGAATGTTATCTATTATACTATACAAATCTCTCATAATGATTGGTTGGTTAATTTGCCAATTATCTATACGAAAGAAATCAATTAAATTAGTAATACAAGCATTTAATACTTCATTATTATTATAATTAGGTGAAATAATTATTTCAAATTCAACACCTATATTAACTACAAATCCATCTTTTATAGAAATAGTATCTCCTATCATTCTATATTGATTAAGATAACCTTTTAAATTGTTTTTTAAAGTTGTAGATGTTGTAATAAGATTATTATTAGTATTCTGAGTTAAAACATATAAATCTAAATCAGCTCCAGTATCATTTACTAAAGGTTTTTGGATAAATGCTTTACTTACTCCTCCATATTTAGGGGGCATACTTAAAGCTCTAATTAAATAATCATCCGCTGTAACATTTCTAAGTTGTGTATTATAGTTAGATAATGAATTTTGTCTAATTTCTAATAATGTGTCTCCATTTTGTCCCCCAGTAGCGGCATTTGGGTTAGTAGTTGCAAATGAATCAAAAATATATTGAGCAGTAGTTGAATTTAAACTACTTGCTAAAAATTTAACTCCACTTGTAAGTGGTACTACTAATGAATTAGCAGGAACATTTGATGTTACCCCTCCACCTGTTAAATATCTTACTGTTAATGTTGTATTTGTAGGAGCAACACCATAAGTATTTGTAAAAATAAAATTTGTTGGACTATAAGCTGTTGTTAATTTATCTTTTTCAAATGGTAACCCTAATCCTACATTTTTTGGGTTTGGTGTAACTTCTTCGTCAATATCTGCTGGATTACCTGAACCAAATTGTATTTGTAATTGTGTATCTGATTTAAATCTTGTTGCAAACCTACGTTGAACTTGTTTAGTTTGTAATATATAAGGAGCATCATCACTATCTTGGTAGTTATTAGGATCATTAGTATTACTATTTTTTAATGCTTGATAAACTAATTCTTGCCCTAAATGGTCTACTTCAAAATATTCATTTCCATCTGAATCAAATACATCTATAACATGAGATATGCTACCATTATTAATATCTACTGTTGGGAATTCTTGAAAATCTCCAAAAGTAAATGTTGTTGTTTGAATAGTTCCAGATGTTGCTTTTCTTGTTTTTTTAAGTAAATAATATGTTGGATTTCCAGATGATATTTGAGCTATACTTACATCAGTATTATCTTGAGAGCTAGAAACTGTAAAATCTACTGGGTCTTCAATAATATAATTGCCTCCTAATCTAGTAGATACTGTTGTATTTGCTCCAACAAATAAAGCATAATCATAATCGGGTACAACTTCTGTAGAAGGTAATGTTTTAGCAGGTAATAATTGATAAAAATCAATATCTACTGTGGCTAAACCTGTTACTTTTGGTTTATAATTAAACATATAAGCTAACTCAAAAATATTATTATTTTGTCTAGCGTATTGTAAATAAGTTTCTTGAACTTGATTATCAAGATAAAATGAAAGAACATCTCCTACATAGGATGCTTGTTCTATAAATAACATTCCAATAGAACTTGCATCAAAATCTGAGTAAGTATTTGGAAAGTAAGTTTGTGAGAAATTAATAAGTTGAGACCTATAATCTGCAAAATCCTTATTAATATAATTTATGTTTCTGTTAATTGCCATTATTTATGCAAAATTTAATATTAAATTATCATTGATGTTAGTATTAGGAACTGAATAATCAATTTGTATTTTTACAGTACTAGCATCAATTTCTTCTGTTATTATTATATCATCCAATTGTACTTCATCAAATTCACTACTTATTTTATCTTGTATATCTTCTTTTAAAAAATCTAAATTCTCTTGAGCAATTTGGGTAAATATAAATTCTCTTAAACCAGCACCAAAAAGTGGATTTGCTATTCTTTCTCCAGGATTTGTTAATAAATAATTTATTAAATTGCTTTTTATTGCAGCTTTAGTAGTAAAATTTGGGTCAAAAACAGCATCTCCATTAAGGGGTAAATTTATACCTACAGCCCTTCTAGTATTTAAATCAACAGGAAATATTCTTCTTTCTCCAAATGCCATTTAACTATTTTTTATTCATTAATCCCATTATCTGATCCATAGAAACATTTCCTTGTGGTAATTGACCATTTGGACCCGCTGTATCAGCATTTGTTACTTGTAAAGGAATATCATTTGTTGTTGCGGATATGTTACCACCACCACCAGGTCTCATACTATCTAAAACACCCATCATATTTTCTCTTAACTTTACTTTATCAGTTTCAGGTAGATTAGTTGATTGAGGTATTGATTGAATTACTTGTTTAGGTGCTTTAACTGCTTCTAAAAGAATATCTTTTATTTCTTCTTGAATAGCTTCTTTTACAGCTTCTTTTACTATGTTTTTTAATTGACTGACTTTCATATATAATGATTTATTATAAATATTAAATTAAATTGCTTTTAAATCGTTTTGTTGGATATAGAACACTAATTCATCTATTAGAATTTGATCTACTGAGCTAAATGATGGTTCTCCCTTTAATAATGTTATTCCTCTAGAATCTTTTGCTACAGCAAATCTTCTTTTTAGATCATCTAAACCATTTCTTTCGGTTTCTACAGCAAGTTCAAAACCATTTATACTTGCTACTATAGGTTCTCCATCTTCTTCTTGTTCTTGTGTTAGATCTATTAATTCTTGTGATAAAGCCTCAAATTGAAGATTATCATCTGTAGTGCATTCTTGGCTTAATTTATCAATAGCATTTAAAAGAGCTATTGCTGATATAGACCCAGCAACTGCAAATAATAATGCTACTAATAATTCTCTATTTAGTTCTTTATTCTGTTCTTCTAATTCTTTTAATAAAGTAATTATATTTGTAAATTTATTTTGAAAGGCAGTTGTTTGGGATGCTATTAAACCCCCAAAATCTTTAGCTGGTGGGATACCTATTGCTTGAGGTATAGGTAAAGATTGTATTGATATTCTACCTGATTTAAGCGCTGCACCTAATACTAAAGCAGCTGCTGCTATTCCAGTATTTACTGCTATACCTTTATATATATTATTTAATTGTCTAACTACTTTATTTCTTCTTTTTATTACATCTCTTAGTCTTGAAGGTGTGGGGCATGTTTTTTGTTTAGATTGTAAAAGTGATGTTATACCAAATTCTATAAGTAATCCTAAAAGTACAGGAAATAAAGTACGTTTAATAATATTAGTTATTCTTAATACTGCTTTTCTTCTTTGTACTAATGCAGCTTCTATTACAGATAAACCTAATACTTTTGCCTTATTTAATACCATATTGGAAGCATTCTGGTATAATAATTTAGCTCTTTCTACCTCAACATCTATTGATGTAATTTTGACTGTAGATAAATCACTTTTAACTGTTCTATCTCTATTTAAGATAGGTTGATATTTAGGGACATAACCTGCTTTAGTATAAACTAAATATAAATTAAGTAATGCTCTATCATTTACAGGTAAAACTGGTACTCTTATACTAATATCAAAACTTCCATCTATTGGGTTTGTAGTTGCATTAAATTTAAGTTTTTTAAGTTCTTCTCTTTCTTCAAGTCTGGCTGCTTTTATTTGGTCACCCTCATTTCTTCTATATTCTCTTCTTTCTTTAGGTGTTAAAGCTTGGATTTCTTTTGCTGTTAAATTTTCTAATTTTAATGTATATAAACTTATATCCATAAATTTACTACCATCAGCACGAAAAGGTGGTAATATCAATGTATTAGGATAAGGAAAATATTCTACTCCTTCTGCTAAATCTAATGGATTAATTTCTCTAACATCGGCATTTACTGTAGGTAAAACATTTTTTGAAGAAAAAGTTGTATCATTATATTCAGGGTCTGGAGAATCGATGCTTACTCTATCATTTAGTTGTTGATCTAAAGGTATTTGGTTATCAGGTAATTGTAAATATGCAGCTGTTATTGTTACCCCACCAAAAGATCCATCTGTTTCACTTGTAGTAACTTCTAG
>Ga0209336_10001331_pt1 | contig 12083 bp, 28 predicted proteins | sample LinPmetageLP32_FD_184042 | JGI IMG/M metagenome (GOLD analysis project Ga0209336, IMG submission 184042) | Marine viral communities from the Pacific Ocean - LP-32 (SPAdes) (version 2) | ecosystem: Environmental > Aquatic > Marine > Oceanic | place: Pacific Ocean | collected 2009-08-23 | reverse complement strand
TATTCAAAATCCTCCATAGCAGTCATCAGTTGCAATTCATTATCACAAAGATACATATCACGATAACGACCGGTATATGAATCTGATTTTTGAATGCGACAATCTGGTTTACCATTGATTTCCAAAGTGCCAACTTGGATATAACGATAAGGAGACCGTTCAAGAAGAACGGTTGGTTTGTATACAACATTCATCAGGCAACCTCAACAGAAATTTTTAGATCAGAATACAAACAATCCATCATGATTTCATAATCATCAAGTGGTTCTCCAGAAAAAATTACTCCATTAGATTCATAGTATTTACGAACCTTCTTAAATAATTTTGGACTTTTTACATCTAAAAAAATTTCACCTTTTGCAGCAGTACGAAGGATATCCAAATCCTTAGTCTTGAATTTTTCAGTCAGTGCCATTGTCCGTTTTGATTACCTGTGTATTATACGGTATAGTGATTATGTAGTCAAGTAGGTTCCTATCGCCGCTGCTCCTGAACCTACCAAAGGGAAGCACCGCAGTTGATTTCTCAACTCATATATTATACTACCTCTAGTGCCCTCTGTCAAATGGTGCCCAGTGATGCCAGTTATATTTGTGGACTGCCCACATTCCTATGACAGGAACAAAGACTAATATGAAACTTAAACTACCAACACCCCATGGATTATTGAGTGTTGCAGAGGCAAAGTGTGCCGCCTTGAGTGCTATGTTACCCATAAGTAATCTCTCTTGTTTTCCAAAGTTCTAGAAAATAACGATCAACTTGATACAAGTCTTTACCAGGTGGTATTTCATCAATGTTTTCAGACCACTCTCTACAAAGTGCTCTCATCTCACATATAATATTATTAGGTCTAAACATTCTACCAAATGAGGACATGGCAAAAGCATATCTCATCTTAATGCGCTGTTCCATTTCCGTCATATTTGTCACTTTCGTAATAGATATTTTCACCTTTTCTGTACCCGAAATAAATGGTGGCACATAGAAATGGGATCGTTCCCCAGAGTAAGACATCAGATAAAGTCATTTAATATTTCCTGCTGATAGACATTGGAAAATTTTAGAGCAAGCATCAATAGCAACATGTGCTCCATATACCCCAGAGAAAATATATAAGATACCTAACTTAGAACAGTACAGTTCCAGTTTCTGACACGTTCTTATGTCTGTGGTACTGTAATCAATAATGATATCACCCTCCTCAAGTAATGGTAGTAACTCATCAAGTGTGTCATCTACCTTTACTTCTGGAAGTGTAATCTGAAAGATACCAGGAACTCTTCCGGCACTAGTATATCTAAGACCATCAGATTTGACTGCCTGGACAAGATACTCTATTGAGGTTACACATCCACTAATGTATCCTGCTTCATACTGTCCACAGGCATTCTCGTAGCTACTACTACTATAACCCCAAACTTCAATTCCCTTTTCAATCATACGTCTGGACATACCTTCACCAGTACGACCCAAACCAATCATTCCAACTTTCATAAAATTCTCCTATAATTTAATTTGCAACCATGGTAATAGTGGGGGAATAACTCCAATCAATCTGAGAAGGCCCTCGGAGAAAAGTCCAAGAATAAAAAAACCAACAAACATGCTGATAATACTTGCGTTTCTATTGTGTCTCCGAATAGCATCGTCAATCATCTCCTGACACTCTTTTTGAGTGACATAATGTTCTGGTTTTATTTCATTCATCCGATGCGGCATTATCTTGGTTCATCATTTTATCAATAGGATCTGGTGCTCCACCAACAATTGCACATGCTCTCTGATAGTAAAAATTTTCAGTATTCCCAGATGACTCAAAAGTCTCTTTGACTTTCACCCAATTATTATAGGTGTGTTTGTCCATGGTTTTTTTAAATTGAAATACATATTAGCTATAATAGTTACTAGTTTGTATTCGTCAACTTATTTTGGTTTCCTAATATTACCTAGTCTCAAAATTCATTTTACGAACTTTACGTTGCTTTCTTTGTTCCTGCCATAGGATGTCTTCCGATGAAAGAATTTCTTTTTTATTTTTAGGATAATGAGAGTTTAACATAACAACATTTGATAAGTCAACTGCTGAAATCTTATCACCACGAATTGTTGCCATATTCGGACAACCACAACAAACTGTCTTACTTGGATGTCCTTCCAATTCCTTTCCACAGGAACGACACCTAATCTTTATATTTTCCATTGTATAATTCTTTATACGTCTTCAGTTTTCAGTTATTTATCATCTAACATATACTCTACCGTATTGGCAACATCATTCATTGCATCCCGCAATTTCTCACGTTGTCCGGCATGTTGTTCCACTTTCGTAACACCATTCTTAAACTCTTCACAGAGAGTCCATCTCCATTGACTCATACTCTTAGAGTACCAAAGATTAATTTTCATTTGTAGAAAAGTCGTCTACGCGACTATTTAGTTCTCCCATCTTACGAATCAATTGCATATGTTCAGTTTCTATTTCCTCAATACGACTCTGTAGTATCTCAATCATATCATAGATGTTATCACAGTCTGCAATTTTTTGTTCCGATTTTTTAATTTTCTTTTTCATTAGTAATCCATGTCTCCACCATAGCTGATACAAGTCTTTTTGTTTTCTGCCGATGATCTACACCACTGTCTCACGTAACTATCTGCATCCATATTCATTGTGTAGTGAGCATGATTATGTAGTGCCCCTATCAGTGCTATCGTTCCCAACATTAGAAGAGAGGTCAGTGTTCCCGGATTCGTTATGAAGTTTATAAAATATTTTTTCATTCCGTCTCAGTAAGAGGAGGGTTGGGCCATCCTGGTGGACACATAGGTACACTATAAGGTTCACTCATAATAGAATCAATTGTTTTTTTATCAACCTCTACGGGGTTTATAGAATCACTATCTCTCCATAGAGATGGCATATCTACAAGCACTTTACCTGGTGTTTTAGCAGGTTCAATACTTCTAATACAAAGTGCAGGTGGGGTATAATCCATATACAAAAAAAGGGGATGCCGTCGCACCCCCAGTATAACATCTAGATGTCTACTTGTCTATAAAGATCAGAAGTTGTACTTCAGACCCAATTTGGATCCATATCCACGGTCGATTTTAGAATCACCGGAACCGACGAAACTAACTTCTCCGTATGCACCAAGTGCGTCAGTCAATGCAAGACCGAGACCTGCCTTACCAGAAGGAACAGTGTCACTTTCAGCACCGTCAGGGGAGACTACACTAGCTCCTCCTTGGACGTAGTAAGAAGCATTTTCACCAAGTTCACCTTCATAACCTACGTGCAGGTCTGTGGTGGTCGAATTGTAATCAGATCCAGTCCAACCGGAATTAGCTTCCACGTTGACGTAGGGACCGGCTAGGGCGGCAGCAGGGGCAAGAGCAATTGCAGCGGCAGCTGCAGCGATAGTCGTTTTGAACATTTGTTTTCCTCGTTTTTTTTACTTGCGGAATGGTTACCCGCAGATGTTAAGAACCTCGACTGGTTCTGTTGTAAATCGTTACTTACAGTAACGGAGTATTTATACTCATTTTGTTTTTCGGGTATTCGGATAACCCGAAAGCGGAATACCAGAATCGAACTGGTGACGAAAGGTTGGAAACCTTTAGTTTTGCCTCTAAACTAATTCCGCAAGTGAGAGATTGCTCTCACACCACACTTCCTTCACACAAGAGATAGTATAAGACAAGATTTGATTCTTGTCAACTCCCCCACCTGGACTCGAACCAGGGACAAGGTGATTAACAGTCACCTGCTCTACCAACTGAGCTACAGGGGAATGGCAGGCAAGGAGGGACTCGAACCCCCGACCAACGCATTAGAAGTGCGTGGCTCTTTCCATCTGAGCTACTTGCCCATGAAAAAAAGTTAAGAGGCGTCATCTATTTGTCGATGCTCTTACCTTGTTTTGCCTCTCAACTCACTTATTATAATGCCTTCCGGTCTGTGCGTCAACCCTCTTCTACGACTTCCGTCTCAGAGACTTCTGTTTCTGCTTCTTCGGTGACTTCTGGTTCCGGCAATTTAATTCCGGTTGCTTCCAGATACTCAATTGCTCCTTGAGTCTTTAGCATCAAATCTCTGGTTCTTGTAGTTTGTGCCTGAATTCCTTCTAACTGTTGAGACAGTGTTACTCTTTGTTCCAATAATTGCGAAAGGTGATTTTGCTGCTCGTTCATTTCAAGTCAAATTTATTTAACATTATTTATAAGTATAAATTCGGATGAACTAAATAATAAAAAGTATGCTTGGAAAAAATGAAAAGAGCATTATTTGCTTTCGGGATATTAATAATGACCGCAAGTGCAGCAAATGCCGGAGGACTTGTTTCAAAACATGCTTCTAGTGTTCAACTAACCGTCAATGCAGCACAGACTACAGCAACTAGAGTTGGTTCCTCATTTAGTATAAGTGGGAGTAATATTGATACTACAGACGGAACAACTGCCGGAACAGTGTCTGCAGGAACAATTACCAGTGGAGTATATGCTCCTGGAACAATTGCAGCCACTCAAGATACAGCAGGTTCTGCATTTAGTTTCAGTCAATCTTATACACAGGCCGATGCAGTTCCTACTTCTGCTGCAACTGTAGGAGCTGTTCCTAATTTTTCTAGTGTATCTTCTTACACTGCAGGTACTTTAGGAACTCTTGCCGGTACTGTAACTTCAGCAGGTCTTCTCACGGTAACTGGTGGCGGTGCTGGTACATCTGCAACAGGCCAATTTATTAGTGAGATTACAGTCATCGATTGATGAGGAATTTAAATTATGGTTTTCCAAATCCAAAAGGATGCCGTTGCTCAAATTGTCGCGGCACCTCTTTCTGTAATTGTTGCCAGCATTGTTTTGTTGCCTGGACAAGCACTAGCAGTCCCAGTGGTGCCGAACTTCACTCAGGGAAGTATGAGCAGTCATACAGAAACGACGCAAACAGTAACTGAGACAATAAACTCAATGGACTACAGCACAGGATATCAGTACTCTGCTACTGGTTCTGGTGTCAGTGCAAGTGGAAACTTATCTCCAGGGACAGGAGCAACTAATATAACTATAGACGGAGTGACATCATCATGGACAGGTGTAACAAGCAAACCCCAATTCACACAGACAACACCAGGATCAGCGTTTCAGTTCACAGAAACTTACTCTGGCCCAGGTCTTCAAAATCATACAATTATTCAAAGAGTGACGGAGGTCACAAGCGTAACCGACACAACTTCCATTTTCAGTCAATAATTGGAGCAGTTATTCTCGGATCATTATTACCATTAAATTCTTATGCTGAAACCGTTGGTGGTGTATCTGCTACTGCTTCTCCTGTCGCTAACAGTTCAGGTTCCGTTACAAACCAAGCTATTCAGGTTTTACAAGGTCCATACATAACTAATACTTATGGTGGGGGGATTCAATGTCAAGGTCCCACTCGCAATTTTACGCCGTATGTAACAGGAAGTATGTCTGCTTCTAAACCATACGAACCTTTCTATGACGACCCAGTATATGATGTTGGAGATAATTTTGGTGCATTCGATGATGACGGAAATAATATCGGAGATGGCATTTTAGATAATCCTGGCGACATTCTCTTCCATAAAAGAACTAGAACCGGACAAAAAGATAATTACAGTTTAGGACTAGGGTTCTCTATGACTTGGAGTACACCATTAGATAAAAACTTACAAGACCTCTGTAAAGAAGCAGCATCTTCTAATATTGCAATGATGCAACAACTAACTGCCAATAAAAGATTAGATTTTGAGATAGCGCGTCTTAAAAATTGTGGCGAGTTAAAGTTAAAAGGAATCCAATTTCATCCCAGGAGTCCTTATTATTCCGTATGTGCCGATGTGGTAGTAAATAATCCACCAAGACATAAGCATCCACACTATCATACTATTCCCGTCCCTTCAAAACCCGAATTGCCCGATTCCGAATCCGCTGTTGACCTTGGCGGTCCTTTAGAGATTCAATCACAACCGTTTTCCCCTTAATCTTAGCAATCTTTTTCATAACTTTTTTGATCGTAGGTTTCACGACCTTCAATAATAAGTCTGCTAATGGTTTTGCAAGTAGTGCCGAAGTAGTTGCAATTATAGCAACTCCACCTACCTGCATAACCTGCCCACCAGTAGGAAGTCCTGCTACTATCTGTTGAGGTATAGGAACATCCTCTGTTATCTGAATACATTCGTTACCGATTAATTTATATTCAGTAACTTTTTTTCTAAATCCTTCTATAAACTCTCCAATAGGTTCTTTGGCATTTTGTGATGCCGTAGGACAATCTATTTTTGCAGTAGGAATATCCGGAGATTTTGGAATTTCGGGAGTTTCCGGAACTATAGGAGTATCTTTTGGAACATTAACACCACTAGGTTTAGTGATGATCATCTGTTCAGGTTCATATAGAATAGGATCAAAACTGGGAACACCAGAATCGCAATACGTAACCAATCCTTTTTTGTCATCAGTTCTTATTTGACTATTTTTAGGGTTATTAGTCTGATGAGCCTCTACACATCCTGGAATATCGACAACAGGCGTGCCAATATACACTACGACAGGAGGTCCCAAAGGTATTCTTGTATAGTTATCTAAGACGGTATTTACTTGAGGAATTATAATTTCACGAATACCAATGTCATTAGAAGTAATAATCGGAATCTTAGTCATCCGTAAAGATATTCATAACAGAAGAAATTATAGAGTGAAACGCAACATAAAGAAAAAATGTATTGTCTGTATCACTTCTCCTTTTACTTTTATTTCTTATAGAATTCTTTTTACGAAAAGATGTAGAAGACATAATATCAATTCAACTATCCCTATTTAACAAATATTAAAAGGGAAGTCCTGATCCAGTTGAAGGTAGTCCAGGAACCGCACCACCAGTAGCACCAGGAAGTTCTGGCATAGCAGAATTCAGCATTCCAGGAAGTGCTCCGGCAACTGCTTCTGTTGCTGCTTTGGTTGCTGCTGCCTTGGCAGATTCAATTAGAGAATCTTTGTTCACGTAAACATAGGCACTACCACCGACAATTGCCGAGGATACACCAAAAGAAGCTAGAGCAAGAATGTTAATTAATTTTTGCATTTTAATTTTTACCTTTTTTTATAGGCCACGTAATATGTAGTGTATAAGTTAGTAAAGTAATAAATCCAAATACAAATAAACCACTCATCATCAATCTACCAACGTGCCGTGCTCTCTGCGGATTACACGAAGTGCTTCCAAGTTCATATCCTTGGTGCCACCATCATAGGGGTGAGCATATCCTTCAGTAATCATTTGCTCGTTAAGGGACACATTGTCGTCCCCAATGTAAAGCCAACCCAAAAGACGCCCATATTTCCCAGTGCCACCAACAAGTTCAGTCCTAACAGACAACTCATCATCACCAGCCAAAGTGCCTTCGAGTTTTGCTTTGAGCCATTCGGTTGCGTCGATTCCAAGTGCCTTCTCCTCTAAGTTTTTCGTCCTTTTCTCTGGCGTATCAACTCCTGCAATTCTAACTCTTTCCTTCTTGTATAGATCGAACCCGAGATCAATAGTGACATCGATAGTATCACCATCAAGTACACGATTGATCTCCGTTACTCGGAAGTTGTAACAACTCTTCCTGCTCGGTGGTGTCATTGCACCCATAATTGATCTCCTTAGAATCTACTGCGACGGCAATACCAATTACAAAAGTAGCAGCTGTAATTACAGCAGCTGCACCGGCAACCCATTTTTCAAGTTTACGAACCCTTTCACGAAGTTCTTTAATCATTTCATTATCATCTTGATGTTCAAGTTGTTCAACTCTATGTTTGAGAAGTACTATTTCTTGATCCTGTTTAGCATCAACTTCCAATAGTTTTGCCGATACTTCATTCAGAGTTGCCATCTTCCAATTCATCAAAAGCCATACCCATTATATAGACAATATAATATGTAATTCCGGTTAAAAAAATAATAAGTAAAATTATTACTGACCATACAGGATCATTTGGACTATCAAGTGGACGTAACAATAAATTCATCTTTTACTATCAGGACTAGGGACTAATTGATATGCCATTTTATCTCTCAATTTATTTACACGTTCTTCATTGTATTGCTTAAAGTTACCTCTTTTCTCCACTTTTTTATAGTAGTGAAGTGCATTTAAGATTATTGTATAATCTTCCATATTCAATTCAAAGTTCATCGCATCCCTCCATCATTGTTGTTGCCAGTTCTCCACCAATCTCTGCACCTTTATCTTGTCCAAACATTGCTATCCATCCGGCAGCAACCCATCCGACATATGGAATACCAGTGAACCATGGTGCCGCAGCAGCACCAAGACTAGCACCCACTATCCTTCCTGTCGATTCTCCACCACCTTCCGCCTTTATACACTCTATCTTTTTCACAGTCAACTTTCCCTCAGCACCTCCACCCATATGGCGGGCACCATCCATTGTATACTCCTCATCATATTCTACATTTGATTTCCCACCAATACCAAAAAATCCATTAGTCTTATCGACTCTTCTTCTTACACCCATGACCTTAGGATCATTTGATGAGTAATCAATCTTATATCCTTTCTCCCCTGCCTCTACTGTATATGAGGTATAATCCCCAACAGGAAGATTAATTATAGGCAAGTCATTTTTGTTTATGAGATGTCCCAAGACACCAATATGAGCAATCCCAAACAATGTCCCCACTGTTAGGACTACCCACTTAAATGGTGACTTTTGATTATCCATAATTACATCTTGTAAGATTCATCGGACTTTGGAGGTGCCTGTGTTATTTGTACAGGTGCCTGTTCAATACGAATAGTTTGTGCCGGTGCAGTTTGTGCTGCTGCGGCAATCAATCTTTCCATATCTGCTTTACTAATTCCACCACCATTACTTCCACCACCTTCTCCTGCTTTCTTTGCTGCCTGAACACCAAAAGTTGCTAACACCCCAGTAAATACTGATGCGATAAAAGTTGGATCTAGTTTTTGCTCGGGAATACCAAGGGCTGGTGGTAACTTGATGTAAGCCAACGTGAGTATTCCGCCGCTCCAAACAAGGATGCCAAGCCTAACAAAAGTAGAAAGGATAGCAAGCTGCTCTTCTTTGTCATCTGCTGCCTCCTTTAGTTTTCCTAAAATACCTTTTTTCTTAGGTTCATCTTTTTTGACTTCTTCTGGCATTGAAAAGAGGCATGGCTCTTTTATTTATGGTTTTAGTATGTCAACAGTGACATTAGATTTTTCTATTTGATTAAATTTTTGACAAAGGGTATCACTTGATTGATGTTCCCATTTGTGATACGTATCTTTTAATTGTTGAGTATAATTAGAACCATCGTGCTCTTTCATTTCGTTGGCAACAATGGTTCTAATTAATACATCTCTTGTTAGAGTAGACATGTTTTAAATTCTTTATCCAACAAAGAGTTCACCATTATAACACAAGAGGTTTCACAGAACTCTTCTCGGCTGGTTTCCTGTTCAGGATGTTATTATTTAGTAATGTAACCTTCCTTAACAAGATATTCACGGGTCAAAGGAGTGGGTTCATAAACTTCCCACATATTACCATTAGCACATGCCGCAAGTGCATCAGAGGTCATTCCTTCGGTTTTACCTGCCCATGTTGCTTCCTTTTCCCATGGCCATGACGACTTAGGATATGCACTTTCTACCATATCACGCCAGAGCATAGGAACTTCATCTTCAGGTTTGATAATAGCAATCATACTGTTATCAATTGTGCCTGCCATACAGTCCTGTGCCGCGTGCCATCCTTCATGACGCATCACACTCATCAATACACTTGGACGACCCATAAATGCTTTATTAAGGAAGAAGTTATTACCTACAGTATGATAAACACCTCTATGAGATACAGGAAAGTATTTTTGATCTGCCAAAAATACTTTGACCCCAATCATATTAAGGGAACTAAGCATATTGTTAAATTCAGTAGCAGCAGGATAAAAAGAATCAGTATTGGAATACTGACTAGACACATCTAGAATACTAGTAATTTCCTCAACTTCATCTGTACACTCTTGTAAAAGCATACATCCCATAGAATGCATAGTGAAGTATTCACTATCTTTAAGTGGATCTGCAAAAACGGGAGTAGTTAATGCTGCAGACGCCAGTAAACTTGCAATAATTTTTTTCATCTAAATTGTCCTAAACTAGTTTCAGATTGCCAACCTTCCTGAAAATTTTCAGAACCACTTCCAAACTGAAAAGTGGAGTCAAGTTGGATTGTTGTTTTACCACTACTTGTAGCAATATTATATATTACCTCATGAATATCTTTTGGTTCTGCTGTATCATCTTCAGGCAATAATTGTCCATCAGATACTGCATGATCAAATGCTTCTTCCAAACTCATTTGAGGATCGGACAAAACTGCCGGACCGAACCAAGGGTCATCTTTCAAATAATTTGGAGCAGGAATAGTTTTATTAAGTATTTTTTTAATAGATCTTAAAATCATACTAATACCATTTTCTTGATGTAATCATATGCATAAAGTTCTCGGTTACCCTTAATACCCCAACCTAACCAAGTATATGCAGGTCTCATGTAATAAGATATGGTTTGTCCATTACCTTCAAATTGTGGAAGAACCCGTTGGAAGATAGGTTCATTAATCATCCAACGAACTTGCCCTTCAAGAGAAGATGGATCGCATTTATATTTGGCACAGAAGTTTCCAAGACCTTTATATCGTCCAATAGAAGTCCACTGAATTAAACCAAATCCACCACTCTTACATTCAAGATAAGAAACACGAGCACCACCTTCACAAATATTAGCAATGAACTTTGATTCTTGCTGAATGTTTCCCATGATTGTAGCAAGCGCATTACGATCAGAGATCTTTGTGTGCTCTTGTAGTGCTGCTAGAACAATTTGTTCATTAGGAGTACAACTAGGACACTTCCAAGTCTCTTCCTCTATAATAATTTCTTCTACAGGTTCTGTTTCTAATTTTGCTTTGATTTGTTCAGGTTCTGGGGAAGGGATTGCAACTACACTTGCAAGAAGTCCAATTCCAAAAAGTGATTTAATCATTGTCTCCAAGATATTCGAGTGAGTAGATTTCATGATCCTCAAGATTGGGGTCTAACCATTCGGCAAACTCTGACTGGATCGCATGAGCATCTTCTACAGATTTTAGCACATCATCCGTCTTCATGTCACAGAGGATATGCAGTCTATCAACTGCCCAGTCATGGGTTACTTGCAAGGTCTTTTCCAAAGTTTCCATAATCTTTCCGCATGTAACGGCCGAGAATGTTGCTATTATAGTATGCCGGTGCTCCGTTGTCAAGTGCCTCTGATAGCACATTATTTAGAAACAACTGCTTGGTCTCCTCAAAGTTACAATCTCCCTTCTTCTCATGAAGACTTAGTATTACTCTACTGAAGAACTCTTTGCCATACTTTTTTATATCTTCCTTTAACTCAGGACAAGAACCATAATACTTCTTCCAATCAGATTCTTGTTTTACTTTTCTTTTTTTTCCTGGTGGGGTTCTGAACGACCAAAAATACTTTCGCCCAATGTATTGTCGTTGGTTGGACTTATTGGTAATACAGTAAACAAAGCCAAAGTAGTTCCCAATAGCAGCAGACTCAAAAGGTTCATTATCGTATATCCAAGAATTTTCATAACTCATGATATAGTATCTTATGAGCTATTATTTATCTTTAACGGGGACAAACCTAGTCTACATAAAAAAAGAGGACCTGTCAAGTCCTCTCTAAAGTATTATGTAAGTTTTATATTACTTACTCGTTTTTAGCACCAGACTTATGACGGACGGTTCCTTTCTCGTCAGTATAAGTTTCTCTCTCCTTATTAGGAGTTACATAACCAACACCAGGAACTACACCAGTCTTACCGGCAGCTCTCGCAGCATTTCTATCTGCTGCTCTCTGTGCCGCTCTCTTACGATTTTTGTCGTAAGAACTCATTGCTTCTTCTATAGCAGCAATTTCTTTCTCAGAGAACAATCCGGTTTCTTCCAGTTCTTCTTTCTTCAGTGCTGCTTTACGAAACTG
>Ga0209336_10001329_pt1 | contig 12101 bp, 18 predicted proteins | sample LinPmetageLP32_FD_184042 | JGI IMG/M metagenome (GOLD analysis project Ga0209336, IMG submission 184042) | Marine viral communities from the Pacific Ocean - LP-32 (SPAdes) (version 2) | ecosystem: Environmental > Aquatic > Marine > Oceanic | place: Pacific Ocean | collected 2009-08-23 | reverse complement strand
CCAGATGCTGATTGCTTTCCAGATCCTGAACCAGACCCAAATGCCTGGATGACTGAATTTTTATATGATGATGGTACTGCTGAGTATGTGCAAAGCCATCAAATTATAGATAAAAAATTAAACTCCTTTCAGGGTATGAGATGTTATTTAGGTTTTGAAAGTCTTAATATAGACGCAAGTGGAGATATGTATAGCAGTTGGTGTGGTGCAGTAAATTTTGGAAATATATCAGATAGTAATTGGAGTTTACCACAGAGTAAAACAACTTGCCCTTATGCCTTTTGCAATAACATAAGTGATATATCTATCACAAAGACGTTAAATTAGTTGTTTATTATTTGCAAAGTCATTAAATGCATATAACATTTCTTGGTTTGCTATACCATCCTGACTATCAAACAATTTTTTTATACTCCAATCAGGAATATAACCATTAGTAATATAATCTCTACAAACAATATTATCAAATAAATGACCTTTATATGATATAGATTTTGACTTTTTTAATTCTATATGAGAATTATTTTTTGGCAGTTGTATTTCTAAAATACTTTTTTCTTTAATAATTTGTACAAACGTTTTTAAGTATTGATAGCCTAATAATGACTTGGAAGGTATGCAGTCTGGAATGTTTAATTTACTAAGACTGTCGTAATCTTTTACTGAAATTGGAGTAGCAAAGGAATCAGTTACATCATTGGTATATAATGACGTAACATCATGTAACCATTCGCCTGTTTCTGTCATAATATGGTGTATTAAGTGACCTACGGTTGGTCCATTAAAGTATTCTACTTCTATGCCATATATGTTGTTCTCTACATTATGTAAATCCTTGAAGTTTTCTACATATATGTGATAGTTTATTTTATCACAATATTTTAAATTTTGCCTTACTTTACTAAAGTCTCCATGTGGTATGACTACATTATAAGTATCTGAGTATCCATATAATTTAAAAATACAATAAGAATTATTTCCTTCTACTAATTTAATTTTTTCAGACACACCATTTGTTACTACTATTATTTGTATATCTTGATATTGACAAAAGTCAAACAGCTCTTTTATTTTATTGTATTCGAAAGGGTCGCCAAAAACTGAATCTAAAATTATTTGATCTGGATTTTCGTGTATGAGGAAGTTTTTTAGATTATTAAAGTCTAGGTGTTCTTCAGGAATGTCTCTTTTACCAAATCTATGGCCTACAAAACTTCCTTGTGCTTCTACAGGATTAAAAAGATTGTTCTTAGACGTTAAGTCTACGAATATCTGTTTGAGTTTCAATTTTAACGGAACTGAACGTTAAAAAAGTTGTCTGTACCAAAAACAACCACTGTAAAGTTACCGCCACCACCGCCTTTGGCCGCATTAAAGTTTACTACTTGGTCATAACTTGTTTCATCTGAATCGTAGTAATACTCTGGTGAAGCATCTAGTTCTGTTACATCTGTGTTATATAACCCTACAGAAAATTCATTAATGGAATCAACTCCACCAATAGTGCCTCTTATTGAGAAGTGATAAATTCCTGGAACAGTTACACCTGCCATATTAGCAGTTGTATCTATTATTAGTTCTGACTTAGTTCCAGCCCAGTTATCACTAGTTCCTTCTAATTCAACTGACATCCAGGGTGGTAATGGACTAAAGTCTAAAATACCCACATCAGTAGCATTAGCATTAATCTGTAAGTCTATGGTAGCAGTAGTGTTAGGTTTTGCAGTTGCAATAACACCTGAAGGTAATGCAGAAAGTTCTACATCACTTGTTTGTGGACTTACACCAACTGATTCTTTTAGACTTGATTCAGTTGCACCTGTTGATGTAATTAAGTCAGGATCAAAAGAAACGTTAGTACCTCTGAATTCTATCATACCTGATGTTACAACATGCGATTTAGTTTTAAATGCATCTGAGCTAGGGTATAAGTCTGTAAATTGTGCTACAAGACCTGCTATCTGAGCCGCCGCAACTGACGTTCCGTCTGCTGTAACGTATGCTGAAGTGCTAGTAGTATCAACTACTGATACGTCTTCTCCAATAGCATATATGTCAACTTCTTCACCGAGGTTTGTAGCGGCACCGTTATTTGGATTCATACCAACATTAAATGTTGAGTTCATTGCACCTACTGTAAGTACACTATCTAAACCTGCTGGCGAATAATTATCTACATCTAGCCCATCATTACCTGCCGCGGCAACAATAACCATATTATTATCTTCTAATTGTTTAAACTTGGAATCGATCAAACTATTTTTTGATGCTGTCCAACATGCAACCACTGTCTTTGTTTGACTTGGTGTGTTTGCATTGTGATGTTCGTTAATTGCTTCTAAGGCATCTATAACATCTGCTACTGTTCCTGTGTAAGGGTTAGCATTCATCATTCTGACATTATGTAGTGTGGCATCTTTGGCAGTACCAATATTATCACCTACAATTAAACTTGCCATTACAGTACCATGACCGTCTGCATCTGCAAAGTCAGATCCAAAACCTGTGTATAAATTATTAACAGTACTACCTGCAAACTCATCATGAGTTGTATTTACGCCAGTATCCAGTAAATAAATATGTTCTCCACTTCCTGTACTTTGTGGACTATATGCCACATGACTATTACCAAAATGATTACATAACATCTTTAAATGATTTGTATTAAATGCAGGAGTTACTACTCTTTCTGCATCTACTAATTCGCCGTATTTTTTTCCGCTAATTGCATCATATTGTGATGTCTCGGCTGTGACTTTATAAGTCATAGCAAAACTATATGTTTTGGTTATGGTACCACCTGCGTCTGTAATTGCCGTTTGGGCCGCAGTTGCATCAGCATGTACTGACGAATCCATTTCAATTATGTACTGTGCCATTTTGTAAACTCCTAATTAAAAATAATTGATAACTATACTATACAATGTATTTATCATATTTTGCAAGATATAAGGTACTTAAATGAGTCACAAGTCAGAAACTAGTTTGGGTAAAAATCCAGGTGTTGAAATAAGCCTGGGACAAGTTCCTTATGTAAAATTACATGCAGTCAAAACAGAAAAGACATACATTGAATGTGTAGCAGATAATTTAAGTCACAGACAAGACATAAACCTTGCACTAAGCGGTGGTATAGACAGTCAATTTTCACTACAATGTTGCTTAGAGTTAAATAAAAATATCACAATATATACATATAGAAGTTTCTGGGAAGGAAGTTTAATTAATGTAGAAGATGTTTACCTTGCTGAACAATTAGCAAAAAAATATAATTTAACACAACATGTTATTGATGTAGATCTGTCTGACTTTTACAACACATTAAAGCATTATAAGTATAGTACAAAGTACTTTAATGCTTCTCCTCAAATATCTGTTCATTTTTATTTTATTGAAAGACTAGTAAATGAGTTTGGTATTGATCACATTATGTTGGGTGGTGATGCACCATTATTTAGATATCCTGATGTAAAGACTAATAATAAAATAAGACTAGCAGGTGAAACTTTTTATCAAGATCACATGGCACCTTACTACTTGTTCTGTGAAAGTTTGGGAATAGAATGTATGAGAGATATTGGATTACACAGTCCTGAATCTGTTTATGCAAATTTTAAAAATAATCTAGATGTAATAAAAAATAAAAACATATATATTGGAAGTGGCTTTACAGGCCATATGCAGAAAAGTAATTACTATGATTATAAGTCAGAGTTCTATAAGAACATAATGCCTAATATGATTCCTCAAATAGTTGGAAATACTGGATTCGAAAACCTTAAAAAAATATTAGCAATGGAAACAGGTGTGTATAATCAGTTTGATGTACAATACAGATTCCCACAGTCTGATCTAGTGCCAGAGTTTATTAAGAACAGAAAGAATTTTTTATCAGCACCAGTACAGGTAGCAGACAGGATGAGAAATATACAATATAGTCCCCACATTAAAGATTTATATTTAGAATATATAGACTATATTGATAAAAATGACGTGCAATGCGTCAACAAATATACCTTCGAATTGTAAATCATTCAAAAATAACCTATTATCTATAGTATTCAAACGCCGGTGTATAAATATACATTATAAAATGACATAAGTCATTTGTATATTAGAAAATAACCTCCATTACACAGATATGAAGAAGAACTTTTTTTGTTTGTGGTTAGTTTGCACCATCCAAGTAAACGACCACTTATACGGTGCTCTACGAAGTGTGAGGGAGATTACGAATTGGAGTATCATCGGTGAGCCAAAAACGAATTGAAAATGTTAAGGACAGTTTAGAGCTGTTCGCACTAACGTCTATCTTTTTAGTCAGTGTATTAGCGATTACTCCTTTGGTTTAACTAAATGGGAAGTGACGTAGAAATGAGAGCAGTAGCATTAACGATTATTGATAAGTCAGGCATATTTAAAAAAGTAGATCAGAAGTTAGAGGCATTATGTTATGCTATGCTTTGGGGCTCTTGGTTTTTATGCCTAACACAATTATTTTAAAAATATAGGAAATACAATGAAAAAAATAACAACACTACTAGTATTATTTTCACTATCATTACCAGCCTTTGCGGCTGAACATGTTGTGAAAATGCTTAATAACGGTTCAGGTGGCATGATGATATTTGAACCAGCAGTACTATCTGTAAACAAAGGTGACACAGTCAAATTTGTAGCAACAGATATGGCACATAACTCTGCTTCAACAATTATACCAGCAGGTGCAAAGCCTTGGAAAGGTATGATGAGCAGAGATATTTCAGTAACATTTGATACTGAAGGTGTGTATGTATATGAATGTACTCCACATAAAATGATGGCCATGGTAGGTGTTATTAAAGTTGGAAACGCAAACAACTTAGATGTTGTTAAGAAAGAAGCATTAATAGTAAAATCTGCATTTGTAATGAACCAAGACAGATTAGACAAATACCTAGCAGAGTTGTAATGGAACAGGTTAAGCTCTATACAGAAGCAACACCTGAAGAAGTAGATCAATGGCAAAATGGTGGCGACTATTTTATGACAGGTAATTTTGATCCAATGAAAATGTTTGTTGTAGTACCAGCAGTCATACAAATTGTAGTATTTTTTATGATGTTGGCTGTAATGGGTTTAAATGAACTGATGTTCTAATGTTAAAAGAAGCAGTAAAGGCCGTCATGGGCGTGGGTAAACAACATGGCGGCCAGTTTCGACCCTCCCCCTTGCGAATTATTCTATTCGCATTTTTAGTAGCAAGTTTATTTTTAGGCACAGTTGCATTGTTGCTTACATTTGCTAGTATTGTAACATAGTTGACAATCGTTATTAAATGTGTATAATAGCATTTTAAGATAAGTAGTGGCATGAGTTTTGTAGTAGGTAGTCCTTGTGTTGGGTGTAAAGACACGAAATGCGTAGAGGTTTGCCCTGTAGACTGCTTCTATGAAGGCCCTGATTTTTTGGTAATCAATCCTGATGAATGTATTGATTGTGCCTTATGTGAACCAGAGTGCCCAGTAGAGGCTATTTGGAGCGATGACGAACTACCAGCAGAACAGATACCATTTATAGAATTAAATGCAAAATTATCTGAAGTATGGCCTAACATAACAGAAACAAAAGAATGTATGGCACACGAAAGTCCATACTCATTAGAAGAAGCAATAGCAATAGTTGAGAAACATGACGAAGAAAGTTAAAAAGCCGTTAAGTAATACTACAAGGTCACACTTGCAGTTGTTTACTCACGATACTCCATTCGGGCATAAGGTACAAAAGGATAAAACAAAAACTATACCTCGTAAAGAGAAGTATAAGGATGATAAAAAATAATGGACGGAGTAATATTAACGGCAGGTATGATAGCAAGTTTAATTGCTATTGTAAGTTTACTGCTGAGTGAAGGTGGCGGTACCAAAGGTATCGAAGAGGAACCTTACTATGGTCGTAAGACTGGAAAACTACACACAGCCAAGAAAGAAAGGTCAAATTATATAGTTTAATTGATAAATACTACTATAATACACTATCTAAGTGTATAAAGGAGTAGCAAATGTCAGTTAAAGATATGTCATATCGCGAACGCGGTATATTAATTAGTTTGGTGGCGCACCAATGTTATTGTACACCAGATAACCTTTTAGAAGCAAGACCTGGTATCAGAAGTCTTGACCCAATTAAAAAGTTTTTAAATAAACCATTACCACCTACATATATAGATGTAGAAGGCGCCCAAGCCTATGTACTTAGTGACAAAACAGATGTTATTGTTGCATGTAGAGGTACAGAGCCTACAGCACTTAATGACGTATTAGCAGACTTAAAAATGTTTCCTGTTAAGCACCATATTGCAGGTAGAGTTCATAGAGGATTTTATGCAGAGTATGACAAAGTAATACCTGGTATTAAAGAAGCATTAACTAAGCATGATAAGAAAGGTGATAAAACTGTATGGGTTACAGGGCATAGTTTAGGTGGAGCAATGGCAGTATTAGTTGCGGCTGAGCTTAAACCAACTGGTGGATTACATACATTTGGTCAACCAAGAGTAGGTAACAAAGCATTCTTAAAAGCATTAGACGGTATCAAGTATTACAGATACAGAAACAATAACGACGCCGTAACAGCAGTACCACCTTCATTCCTATTATTTAGACATGGCGGTGTATTGAGATATATCAATACATATGGTAATATTAGACCAGCCACTTGGGCTCAACGTTTTAAAGATAAATGTAGAGGTCACTGGATGGCGCTCAAATCATTTAATTTAATAGATGGCTTTGCAGATCACAGTATGGGATTATATCATGATTACTTATATGGTATGGACGAAAACGGTGAGCAATTACCAAAATAAGGAAATATAATGAACTGGTTAATAATTTTAACACTTAAAAGTATCTTATCTAGCATTATAGGTAGTAGTTTTTATCAGTGGTTTAAGAATACAAAAATGGGTGTGTGGTTCCAAGTAAAGATGGATAACACTATGGAATGGGTAGCAAACAGATATGATTTAGAAATTGCTAGTCGTGAAGAAAAATGGTTAGCACAATACCCATTACTAGGAAAGAGAATAGTTGATCTTGAAAAGGAAGTTGCAAAGTTAAAGAAAAATAAATAAGCATATGGCTTTACAAAATATTGAAACTCAATGCTCTATTTTACTTGATGATGAGACATTATCTCCTGTAGAAAAACTTACAGGAGTTAATACTATTATTACTAAAATGTTCTCAAAAAAAGAGCTAGGTGACGAAAGTTTTGGCACTGACGAAGATGTTACTAATCTGTTAACCGAATTAGCAAACAAAATACGATTAATAATAAGACATTCTGCATGGGAAGGCACTGAACCCACCACATTTAAAACAGCAGTAAGCAAACATGAAATACCTAAAAAACTACTTGCAGAGTTAGAAGATACAAAATGGGAAATGATAGAGTCCTGGATAAATCATGACAGAGACACTAACTGGAATTACTTAAATCTAATGCAATTAAATTTATTATATAACTGGAAGGTTAATAATCAATTTGGTATGTCACCACAACATTATAGAATGTATGCAATACTTCTCACAATAATGAAACAAAATAAATTTAATGATGCTACCCAAATAAACTTAGTCGATGTTAAAAACATTTATAAAAGTGAACAGCAGATACCAATGATGATTCAACGCATGTTAAATAAAGTTCATATTCATATCCAAAGTTAAAACATAAACATAGTTATAACACTAAACTATTAATACGATAAATATATGCATATTAAAAATTTATAGGGTAACATAAATGTCGAACAAAACTCCGTATGAGATACGTTTAGATTTGGTCAGAGAAGCAAAAGAAATACTACAGGCTAAAGCAAAAAATCCTGAAGAAATGCCTACGACAGAAGAAGTATTATTGGAGGCGGAACGACTTAACGAGTTTGTTTCTAAAAAACCATTTAGTGATAGATAAAATTTAAAGCACCAATTGGTGCTTTTTTTATGGCTGAGCTTTCAAAAGATAAATACAACTACATATAAATACATTATTATCACACACATAATATTCTAGATAACAAATAAACACACGGAGAAAATATTATGTTAGACCCACGAATAGATTTAGCGAATATGCTACATGAGTTAAGAGAAAAACTTAACAACATCGAGATGAAACTTTGGGAAATCCCACATCATCAAGAACCAGTAGAAGAATACGAAGCAGTATTTACAGCACCTGTACAAGGTGATTACTTACATCCATTAACACCAACTCACGAAAAACCAGAAGCATTCAGCGATGCGGCTTATTGGGACGAGTGCTGTCAGTGTTGGATGGAACCCACCACATGGGAATGGGACACATACAATTATTGTGACAATGCTAACGCATCTGTTTCATATGAATGTGAATCAAACACATGGGTAGAAGGCAATGATTGGAGTAATGATTATGCATCAGAATGGCATGATTATGAAGCAAACACAGTCTTTATAGAAGAAGACCACGGACAAGAAGCAAATGCAGAAATGCCTGTTATGGAACCAGTATCAACTGAGCCAGAACTAGACGCAGACGGATTTGTTTTAGAAACTGAGGCTCCTATGACAGAGGCTCCAGAAATGGAAATGGCACCAGAAATGGCACCAGCACCTGAAATGGAACCAATGCCAGAAACTGAACCAATGCCAGAAATTCCAGCAACTGACATGGATCAAGACGACACAAACCCTCCAAGTTAAATTTTTGACTTGAAAAAAAATTAGGGCGGTTTTTATATCGCCCTTTTTCATCTAGATAATTTCTATCCTTACTATAAATAGTTGCTGTAATAAAAGGCTGGATTAGCTCAGTTGGTAGAGCAATTGATTTGTAATCAATAGGTCGTCAGTTCGAACCCGACATCCAGCACCATTACACGGACCCTATTAGTAGGGCAAGAAAAAAACGTTGCAATAGCAACAGGACAATAAAATGGTAAAAGCAAAAGCAAAAGCAAAAGCAACCAAAAAAGTAGTAAAATCAACATCTATCTTAGATAGAGAAATCGTAGCAATCGATTTTGATTTTTCTAAAATTGGCGAAAACGTTCAAAAGAACGCAGAGCAAATCAGTAAAAACATTCAAAAGAATGCAGAACAAATTGGAAAAAATGTTACTGCAAATGCTAACGCAGTTGGCGACAGAATGAAAGCATACTTAAATAGAAACCTTAAGTAGTAAAATATTAAAGGGGCGGTAGCTCAGTTGGGAGAGCGCCTGGTTTGCAACCAGGAGGTCGGAGGTTCGATCCCTCTTCGCTCCACCATATAAGGAAGACTAATGGAACTTAACAAGTTAAATTATGAATGGGATAATCAATTAATTGACCATGACCATAAGAAATATAATTGGCGACAGTATTTTATAGATGCTGTACAAGAGAAATACCCACAAGTAAAAGAGCTTGAAAAATTGCATGAGGTAATGGACCCAAATGAGATTAATGATTTTGTTTGGGATATCCAACGTATATGTAAAACAGAAGAGTTTGCACGGAAATTAGATGACTTTGTAGAAGATATTGCAAGGCCTCGTCTAGGTGGTTCAGACTTTATGGTTCAAGATGTAGTTGGTGTTAGGGTAGTTATACCCAATCAAGCCAAACATGGCAGAACATTAAACTTTCATCAAGGTATATGGTTTGGGCATGGTCCAGGTATGTTTAGTATCTGGAGTCCAATTACAGAAGCATGGGATTCTAATACTATGCAAATACTTCCTTGGCAACAAAGCAGAATGATAACACAAAAAACTTATGATGAGCAATTAAGTTATCAGGAAATACAAAAACTATGTTTAGATCATAGTATTCCGTGTACTGCATCTCCAGGGCAGAGTTGGTTATTCCAACAAGGGCATTTACATGGTAATATCAATAATGACACAGATATTACACGTTGGAGTTTTGATACTAGAGTACTTGTTAAAGGCGGTAATTACGGCAGACGTAGACCCGGCGGATACTTTAGATTGCATGGAGAATATAGACAACCATTAGACAACATTGAAACCAATAAAACATGGATTAATTATATAGACATGAACAGCAGATTTTGTGAAACTACTCCGTTCTTTGTAACTAGTATGGTTATGCAACAATTTTGTAAAGATGTTGGTATTGTGCCGGCAGACTATCCATTAGAACTAAGTTTTTGTCATTGGGAACCAATGTTGGAAGACTTTATAAAAGATCCAAATATTCATGGCATACTTTTTCCTAGTATATTAGGAATCACATACGATAAAAAGAGAAGAGATGAGCTTATTGATCTTGCATTAGCAAATAATACCGATCTTTTATTTGTTGACGAAAGGATATTGTTAAATAACGACAAGGAAAGAAAGTATTTAGATAAAATATTTGAATACATAAATGATGAAGAAGACCCAGACTTATTACTAGGACACACAAGATAAAAATGGCAAAGAAAAAACCAAATAAACAATCAGAAGCAGTAAGCAGAGCAAAAGAAGAAGATGTAATGTTCAATTTATTGGATTCTAAAGTAGAAATACCATTGGGACTACTTAGACAAAAACATATCTTTATTGCAACTCCTTGTTATGGAGGCCAAATTGGAGAGCCATATTTTAGAAGTATGATGAGATTGGCTATATTATGTAACAAGTATAATATACAATATACTGTTAGCACGTTAGCAAATGAAAGTTTAGTGACCAGAGGAAGAAACACACTCAATAGTTTCTTTATGGAAAACACCAATGCAACACACTTATTTTTTATTGATGCTGATATTGAATTTAATCCAGAAGATATTTTAAGAATGGTTGCATATGACAAGCCAGTTGTTGTAGGTGCATATCCTAAGAAAGCACTCAACTGGACTAGCATTATTGGTGCCGCAAGAGCAAATGAATCAGAAACAGAAGAAACAATCGAAGGACATAGTTCAAACTATGTTGTAAACTTTGATTTCCTAAAAGACAAAGACGGTAATAATACACCACAAGTACAAATAGAAGATAACTTAGTCAAACTAAAAGATGCCGGTACAGGTTTCATGTGTATTAAAAAAGAAGTTATTCAGCAAATGTTTGATAAACATCCTGAAATGAAGTATGTAAACGACATTAATGTAGATCAAAAGTTTGAACCCTTTATGTATGCATTATTTGATACAATGATAGACCCAGATAGCAGAAGGTACTTGTCAGAGGATTACACATTTTGTAGGTTATGGCAAAACATGGGCGGAACAATTTACTTAGATCCACGTACAGCACTAAATCATGTAGGACATTACACATTCCGTGGTAACATTAGAAAGTTATTTACTGGAGAGAACAATTACAGCAGGAAACAAGAGGTAACAAGTGGCAAAACAACAACCTAAAAAGCAAGTAAGCGATACAATTATATCAGTACTATTACCCACAAGAGGTAGACGTGAGCTACTTAAAAAAAGTGTTCAAACATTAGTAGACAAAGCAAACCAAAAAAACAGAATAGAAATACTTTTTGGTATAGATGAAGATGACACTGGTATACAAGATTATATTAAAGACGAATTAGCACCTTATTTTACAGAGCATGATATAGAAGCAAGAGCTAGTGTATTTAAGCCATTAGGATATGATAATTTACATATCTATGTAAACACACTGGCTGGTGCGGCAACTGGTGAATGGTTATTCTTTTGGAATGATGATTGTTTGATGGTTTCAGAAGGCTGGGACGATGTAATTAGAGGTTATGATGGCCAATTTAAATTATTAGGGCCTAAAGATAATCATGAAGGTCATCCTTATGCTATATTACCGATTGTTCCTAAAGACTGGTTTATACTAATGGGGCATTTAAGTCAAAATCCACAGAACGATGCTTGGTTAAGTCATGTTGCATACATGCTAGATATATTTGAAAGAATAGACTTTGAATTTATTCATGACAGAGCAGATATAACAGGCAACAATGATGATGAGACATTCCAAAACAGAAAGTATATGGAAGGTAATCCTAGTGACCCTAAAGATTTTGGTCATGCAGACATGCAACAAGCAAGAGTAAGTACTGCGGCTAAAATTGCCTGGTATTTAGATAAAATTGGTAA
>Ga0209336_10001327_pt1 | contig 12120 bp, 19 predicted proteins | sample LinPmetageLP32_FD_184042 | JGI IMG/M metagenome (GOLD analysis project Ga0209336, IMG submission 184042) | Marine viral communities from the Pacific Ocean - LP-32 (SPAdes) (version 2) | ecosystem: Environmental > Aquatic > Marine > Oceanic | place: Pacific Ocean | collected 2009-08-23 | reverse complement strand
ACTAGTCTGTCAACTAAAAAAATAATTAATATTTATGTTGACATTTATTTCTAATTAAGTATAACAAATATATTATTATTAATTGATGGGGTTAAATAAAAAGCGATGAAAATAATTAAACCATATCTATTAAATAGATTATGTCGTGGCATAACAGCAATAAAAAAAGACTACGATAGTTATCTAAGTGATGTAAATATATATACTGCCAAAAGTGAATTAGTTGGTAGGCGTAGAGATGAATTAACGGATGAACAGTACTATACTTTTAAGCACCATTGGTATGCGTGTCAGAAAAAAGGTATTGTCGAGGGCCATAGAAAATACATGAACATAAATTGTATAGAGAAATTCTATGATCAAAACAGAAATGAGATGCATAGTTTAAATGAGAAATAAAAAACAATTAGAGCTTGACAAGTTGAAGTACCAAAGTAAGATACTAGAATACATATGGTACTCTGCAAAAGCAAACCCTAATTGGGATAGGGAAACCGCCAAGCTGTTAGCCGATATGCATAGCTTAGATTATAAATTAGTTTTAAACATAGGTAAGAGTGCTAAAATTAAATCTAAGTTTAGATCAGTAGATTGGGATATAACGTAATGAGTATAGATCATATCGGAACAAGTAGTCTAATGAAGCATCCTATATTCTCTCCGATAGGAGATGTTGTAGTGCATGAAAATAAAATATCTCATATGCATATAGCCCAATCTAATAGACCCATAGCACCAGTTGATAGTGCGGATTTTCTGCAACCATTATATAAGAGAGGGGATAAAATAAATATATTAATTTAATTGTTGACAGGTATTATCTTATCTGTTATAACGTAATCATTAACAACAACAACAAAAGGAAACACAAAAATGTTTACAGTAATATATAAAAAGAAATTGGGTGGTAAGTTTACAGCACGTAAAAGTTTAGCAACCACAAAGCGAAGAGCTTACGATGAAACACTACGTGCTAATCCAAAAGGCTACATCCAAGCTGTAATACATAACAATCGCTTCGTAGCTTAGTTTAAAATAGAAACCTATTCTAGTTATAGTAATACATATTTAACTAGGGTAGGTTTTTTTATTTAATAATAAGGAGATTAAATTGTAATGAAAGAAATGAAAACATTTAGAGCATATCAGAAGTGGACTAGAGATACTGCTATATATAATAACCCTGTCATATATCCATGCCTTGAACTAGGGGGAGAGATAGGGGAAGTATTTAATCAAGTTAAAAAAATATATCGGGATGACAACGGTAATGTATCCCATGTACGCAAGTATGATTTAGAAAAAGAAATAGGAGATTGCTTGTGGGCATTAGCTAGACTAGTAGATGACCTAGACCTAGACTTGCAACGCATAGCAGAACTTAATGTAGATAAGTTAGAGGATAGGTTAGAGCGAGGTAAGATAAGAGGAAGTGGAGACAACAGGTAATGTTATTAGAAACTATTTCAGCTTTCACTATAACTATAGGATGCCTAGCACAGAACATATACTTTGAAGCTAGGGATCAACCAACTATAGGACAGATGGCAGTGGCAGAAGTAGTAATGAATAGAGTACACTCGCCCCTGTTTCCAGATACTGTGTGCGAGGTTATCTATCAAGCACCCACATACAAATGGAAACAAGACTTACCCATCAAACACAGATGCCAATTCAGTTGGTATTGTGATGGCAAAAGCGATACACCTAAAGATCAAAGGGCGTGGAATAAATCCATAGCAATAGCAGAAGAAGTATACTATTCATACGGGTTGTCAATTAATATTGTAGATGGTGCAATCTTTTATCACTCAATAGATGTTGACCCCGATTGGAATAGAGAGTACGTTGTACAGATTGAAGATCATATATTCTATAAATAGATTAGGAGATACAAACAATGAATATATTTTTTATAGACAAATGCCCAATCAAATCCGCCCAACAACTATGCGACAAGCACGTAGTTAAGATGGTACTAGAGACAGCGCAGATGTGTAGCACTGCTGTACATGAAAAACTATGGCATCTTCCTGACGTTTATAAAAGTGTAGCTGATACTATATATAAACCTGCATACAAGAACCACCCTATGACTGTATGGGTTAGGGAGAATGATGCTAATATGGCATGGGCTATAATACATGGATTAGAAATAGGGAATGAGTATACTTATAGATATAATAAAGATCATAAATCTACTGCTGTACTCAGAAAAATTGCAGACTTTATTTTTAATAGTAAGTTTTATGAGGACTATAAATTACACACCACACCGCCACAGTGTATGCCAGAGATGTATAAAAGTCTTGACTATGTAGAGGCTTATCGCTCATACTACATAGATGCAAAGTCTCATATACTAACATGGACTAAGCGTAAAAGACCAGAGTGGGTATTTCCTTACGCAACAAGAATGGGATTTAATTAATGTTTATAGGATGGACTGACCAAATGCATACCAAGTATTCTGTATGCCAGATACCATATGAAGCTACTAAAGAATGGATATTAAATATACATTATGCAAAGCGTATGCCATCTATTAGTTATGCATATGGATTATATTTATACGATGAGATGGTAGGCATGGTATCGTATGGTAGCCCTGCATCACCGTCATTGTGTAAGGGTATCTGTGGTGAAGAACACCGTGGTAATGTCATTGAGTTGAATAGGTTAGTACTTAAAGATAACTTACCTAATGAGGCATCATTCTTAGTAGGTAAGTCATTGAAGTTATTACCTAAACCCAAAGTAGTTGTATCGTATGCCGACACTGCACAAGAACACTTAGGTATTATATATCAAGCTACTAACTTCTTGTTCACTGGTACAACTAGACCTCGTACTGACATAGCTGGTAAAGATGGTAAGCACTCCAGGCATCACTTAGGTGACAAGGCTAATCGTATTAATCGAAGTGCTAAACATAGATACGTATACTTTATAGGTAACAAGAAACAGAAGAAGATATTGCGTAATGCTTTGCGCTATGATATACAAGATTATTATCCAAAATTTTAAAAGGAATAAGTAGATGAGGGTAAAGAAGATACGAAGGAATAGAGATACTGATCGTATAGAGTTCGGTAATCCTATAGCTAAACATTCTTGGAAAGTTAATAGGGCCAAGAGATTTGCAGACAAAACAAAGTATGACCGCAAACGAAAGGCTCCTGTATCCCATGACCTTAGACCTGTCTGACATAAGATCGGGTGAAACCAAGAGAGGTGTATGCCCTAAGTGCCATAGATATAATACGTTTACTTTATCTAAGGTAGGTAACACTACGATGTGGAACTGTTACTCTGCATCCTGTGGTTACAAGGGCGTAAAACATAATTCAGATATGTCAGTCGAAGACATACGACACAAGATGAAACAAGAAGAGGATAGAGTAAATGAACATAGAAGTATTGATAGCAGTAAATTGGTTTTTGCTGATAGTATTCGCCATTTTCTAAAGCAGTACGAAGTGGAGGATGCCCCTGTCTTGTATGATCCCATAGATAAGAGGATGGTGTTTCTTATACAAGACAGGGGAGAGACAGTAGATGCCATAGGTAGATCAGTAAACAACAAGATGCCTAAGTGGAAGCGGTATGGCAACAGTGCAATGCCTGTTGTTGTACCCTTTGACACACCACCTAAACTTAATCTAGTTATAGTAGAGGATATTATATCCGCTTGGAAAGTATGTACCCATGTCCCTGACACACACGCTATGGCTCTATTAGGTACATCACTTCCTACGGAAAACTTAAATAAGATATGGAAAGACTATTCTATAATAACTATAGCATTAGACAAGGACGCTACAGACAAAGCAATTAAGATGTCAAGAAGGATAGCCATAGGAGTTGACAAGTGTAGGGTAGTTATGCTAGAGGTGGATCTTAAAGACATGACAGTAGAGGAAATAAACAAATGCTTGAACTAGTCAAGGCACTATGTAACAAGGATATATACAATACTGTAGGTAGTATACCTGTAACTGCATTTGATAAAGAGCCAAAGCGTATAGTCGAGGCTATCATCTCTGCACAAGAGACATATACTAAAGACCTACAGATATCTGAGATAGAAACTTTATTCTTTAGTGACAATAGTTTACTAACAAAAGCACAAGAAGATACTTACAAACTATTGTTTGCCAAGATGCGGTATGCTGAAGACATATCATTGGCTGTTGCCAAGGATGTTATGCAAAACCTATGGAGAGTAGAGGTAGGTAGGCGAGTGTCTGAGCTAGGGTATGCTCTAATAGAGGGACAAGAGACATCGCTGGATAGTCTATCTAAGTTAGTAGATGAGTATGCATCAGGGTTTGTTACGGATGCATCACCATTCTCAGGCATAGACTTAGACCCACAAACTTTAATTAAGTCTTTAGAGATACAAACTAAGTGGGCATTTAATGTTAGCTCACTGGCAGAGAAAGTATCTGGCGTATCCGCAGGACACTTTGTAGTTGTAGGATCTAGACCAGAGACAGGTAAGACATCTAGCCATGCGTCATTTGCAATGGGGCCTAATGGATGGATAGAGCAGGGGGCAACAGTACACGTACTATGTAATGAGGAACCACCTAACAGAGTTGCCATGCGGTACTTGAGTTCTGCTACAAACCAAAGCGAAGATCAGTTGTCTGGTGGTCAGTCTAAAATAAATGGTGAGTGGAAAAAGGATAGGCTATTCATAGATAGGATAGAAGAAGAGGATGGCATAGATGGTATTGAGGCTCACCTAAAAGAGCATCGCCCTGACATATTAATAATAGATATGTTAGACAAAGTATCTTTGCCTAGCAGTGTTGCCAGTGGCACTATACCACAACATGAGAAACTGAGAGAGGTATACCGTAGGACTAGGGATCTAGCTACAAGGTATTCATGTTCTATCTTTGGATACTCTCAGCTATCAGCAGATGCAGAGGGCAGGGTAAATCTTAATCTATCTATGATGGAGAACAGTCGTACAGGTAAAGCATCTGAGGCTGACCTTATGATACTCATAGGTAAGTATGCTATGATTGAGGGGGCTAGTGAGAATGATCCCCGTAGAGTATTCAACATAGCAAAGAATAAAATTAGTGGATGGCATGGACAAATCAATGTCATGTTAGATGGAAGGGTAGCAAGGTATGACGATTAGATTAGTAGTAGACGTAGAGAACAGCGTAACTCATTTAGATAATAGACGCATAGATAACAGGCCACATAATAAAAACAATGAGCTAGTATCTATTGGTATACTTAATGTGGATACGGGAGAGGAAGACTACGTGGCAGTGTACCACAGGGATAAGGCACACAACAAAGATCATATAGCTGAAGTAAAAAATAAGATACAGAGTGCTGACGTTCTTATAGGACACAATATAAAGTATGACCTACAGTGGCTATGGGCATCAGGCATAGAGTATGGTGGCATGGTGTACGATACAATGATAGGTGAGTACATACTAGCGAGAGGTGAGCGTTTATCTATCTCACTAGCTAATTCATGTGAGCGTAGAGGATTAGATAATAAAAAATCAGACATAACAAAAGAGTACTGGGACAAGGGGATAGGGTATGAGGCTATGCCTTGGCTTATAGTAGAAGAGTATGGTAGGGCAGACATACGTGCAACCCGTGACCTATACTTAGATCAGCTACGTGAGCTAGAGGGTACTACACTCATGGCTACAGTAAACCTTACAAACAATATGTGTATGTGCCTGTCTGAGATTGAGTACAATGGCTTGGCTATTGATGTACAAAAGCTAGATGAGGTTGAGTTTAATTATCGCATGGAGAAAAAAGAATTACTTCGCAGACTACAGGAGATGGTACACTCATACATGGGTGACACGCCCATCAACCTAAGTAGCCCAGAGCAGATCTCTACTATGGTATTCTCCTATACACCTATAGATAAAAAGAATCATGCAATGTCCTATCAATTAGATAGACCCTTCAGACCTAAGATAGCTACCACTAAGTTTAAGGACATGGTAAGGAGAGGATGTAAGAAAGCTAAGAAGACTATAGCATCCCATTGCACTACCTGTAATGGTACGGGTAGACTACGTAAGGTACGTAAGGATGGGTCTATGTATAAGAATGAACACACTTGTTCGTACTGTGGTGGTAGTGGTATGAGATACTTTGAGACAAGTGAGACAGCAGGGCTTAACATATTCCCCCCTGATTCTACTTGGGCTACAGCCAATGGCTTCAGTACAGATAAAACTAAATTAAAAATACTGAGCAAACAACTGGCTACTATCAATGCAAACAAACACGCTGATGCCATTGAGTTCTTAGAGAAGATAATAAGACTAGGTGCAGTAGAGACATACCTGTCATCATTTGTAGATGGCATACGTAAGAGAACAATAGAGGGTATGCTATACGCTGAGTTCAATCAGTGTCGTACATCTACAGGCAGACTGTCTTCTTCCTCACCCAATATGCAGAATATGCCTAGAGGCAATACGTTCCCTGTCAAGGAGGCATTTGTATCTAGGTATGGTATGGATGGTACTCTGCTAGAGTTTGACTTTGCACAGTTAGAGTTTAGGGTAGCCGCGTTTTTATCTGAAGATAAGATTGCAATGGCTGAAATAGAAACAGGCTTTGATGTACATACATATACAGCAGACTATCTTACTGAGCAGGGTCAGCCTACCAGTAGACAGGATGCTAAAGGAAGAACCTTTGCACCTCTGTATGGAGCCATGAGTGGTACACCTGCTGAACGAGCATACAATGTACACTTCATAGAGAAGTACTACGGCATACGTAAGTGGCATGATAGGCTACAGACAGAGGCGATAAAGACTAAGACTATAACTCTACCTACGGGAAGGCAGTTTTCATTTCCTGATGCACGTAGAACAAAGACAGGAGGATCAACCAATGCAACTAAGATAAAGAACTACCCAGTACAGGCACTCGCAACGGCAGACATAGTACCTTTATGTTTGGTAGCACTACGAGATGCCTTGCTAAAAAACAAATTAAAAAGTACAATAGTAAATACTGTACATGATAGTGTGCTACTGGATTGTATGAATGAAGAGGTGGATGCCGTAAGAAAATTAGTAGAGGACATACTGTCACCCACTTCAACAAAGGAACGTATCCAGTTGTATTATAATATTAATATGAATGTACCATTAATTATTGAAACAAAAACAGGAGATAATTGGTTAAATATGTCTTGACAAATTGAGACAATTTAGTATAACTATCTATCTTAGGATAACATAATATAGAAAGGAGTACCATATATGAGTACTGATGTAACAACGATTGACGAGCAGATGCTACAGGAACTAGCCAAGAACTTAGGAGACTCAGAAGGTTCGGGCAGTGCTAATAACTTAGCTAGACTACGCATTGAGCGAGAGAACGTAGAGGATGATAGTGGGGATATACTATGCCCAGCAGGACATTTCTCTATACAGACAGAGGAAGGTAAATTGTATGCAAAAGAAATATCCTTCCGCTACTACGAACATAGGTATCGTTACAAGCGGTATGACAACCTAGCAGAGCGTACCACCAAGGATGGCACTAAGGTACAGGGTGCATACACACACTCTGTATTAGTTAAAGGGCCACGGGATGAGGCTCCCTCTGATGATGGTGGTTTCCAATGCGGTAGACCCTTAGAGTATATTAAGGATTGGAACTCACTAGCTAAAGATCGGCAGGAGTATATTAAATCTTGCAGACTTATGATCATCTTCTATGGTGAGGCTACTGTAAATGGTGTTAATGAGAGTGGTAAGAAGGTACAGACCACTGTGCCTATAGAGATGGAACTGTCTGGTAAGACATCAGGTAAGACATTATCTAGGTTCTTCTTAGACATGGTTCAAAAGCGTAGGACTATGCCAAACTCTAGGTCAGTTGTACTGAAGAGTAAGAAGGTAAAGGGTGGTGTCACATACTATGACATGGATGTATCAGTAAAGGATGATACTGTGTACGCCATAGATGATGATACTACTGGGCTATACACTAGGTTTGGTGAGCATATAGCACAGATAAATAAGTGGGTTATGGATAGGCATACTGGTACATCTAGCAACGCCTTTAATAGTATTGACAATAATGAAATACATATAGAAGGAGCGTCAGCTTAATGGATATGAAGTTAGCTAAAGTATTAACTTGGCTTCATAAAAATATGGAAGGGGAGGTGTCCATGACTGAGGACACCATCTCCACCGTATGCAATGATGTAGCTGATGCATTACGTAAACAGTTTGCTTCCCCTGAGAATAGGAGAGAGTTCTCTGCTAGACCATCTAATCTAGGTAGGCCACTGTGTCAGCTACAGATGGAAAAGAAAGGAACTAAGTATGTAAAGCCATCGTATAACTTTATACTACGTATGATGGTAGGTGATATAGTTGAGGCCGTACTGAAGGGTGTAATAAAAGAGTCAGGTATAGGTGGGTATGTTTCCTCACAAAAACTGACTACTAAGTTAGGTGAGCATACCATAACTGGAGAATCTGATCTAGCTTTTGACGGTAAGGTAGATGATATTAAATCCTGTTCTGACTATGCCTTCAGAAATAAATTTGTTAGCTGGTCTTCTCTAAAAGATAAGGACTCCTTTGGGTACGTAACCCAGCTACAGATATACGCATCTGCTACGGGCAAACCTGCTGGTGGTATATGGGCATTGAATGTAGCTACTGGAGAGCTTAATAGAATAGAAAGCACAGACACTGAAGATGAAGTAGACAGTATATTAGCTGAAGCAAAAGATAAAGTAGATGTTCTAGTATCAGATGCACCCTTCAAAAGATGCTTTGATGATGAGCCTGAGTCATTCAATAGAGTTATTACTGGTAACAGAAAGCTAGGGATAGAATGTTCTTGGTGTAAATATAGATTCAGTTGTTGGCCTAACCTACAGGAGAGAGAGTCAGTGTTCTCTAAGGCTAAGAGCAAACCTATAGTAGCATATACACAACTTAATAGCACAGATGAATCTGATGTTAGTGTAGGTAACTAGTAGTATACTGGATGGATTATAGGATAAGACATGGCTTTAGGTCTGGCCTAGAGGAAAGGGTAGCTGAACAACTAGCGTTCTTAAATATAGTAGATTGCTACGAGATAAAGAAGATACCCTTTCTTCAGCCTGAGAAGAAGAGGAACTATACACCTGACTTCTGGCTACCTAATGGTATAGTAGTAGAGACTAAAGGTTTCTTTACTATACAAGATAGACAGAAACATATATGGATTAAAGATCAATACCCTAAATTAGATTTAAGATTTGTATTCTCCAACTCTAGAAATAAATTAAGGAAAGGCAGTAAGACTACGTATGCAGATTGGTGTAACAAGTACGGGTTTAAATTTGCAGACCAGAGTATCCCAGAAGAATGGATAGCGGAGAAGAAAAAAGGAGTAAACAATAATGCCAAAAGATTACATACAACTAAACGAAAACGAAATGTGCATACTACTAAGAGTAAAAAGTGAAGACACTAAAGAAGGTACTGTTGAGTTTGATATATATCCGCTAGTACATAAAGATAATGGCTCCCTATCTAAAGATGGGCATGATACTCTTACAGATATATTAAAGGCTATGTGTGCTGTAGCTACATTACCCTTCGATGAACTAGACTTCCTCTTAGAAAGATACTATGATAACTATGAGGACATGGAAAGAAAGCGTAAAGAGGAATGGATAGAGAAGTACAAAGACTCTGTAGTTGTTCCCTTTCCCCCTACAACTAAGCATTAAAGGAGAGTAATTAATGAAGCTACTAGAGGACTCAGACATGGTTAACAACCCACCCCATTATAATCAAAGCGGTATAGAATGTATTGACGCTATCAAAGCATCTACAGGTAAGTACTTTAAGTATTACTTACAAGGTAATATAATGAAATACCTATGGCGTTTTGATTATAAAGGAAGGCCCCTTGAGGATTTAAAGAAAGCTAGATGGTATCTAGATAATCTAATTGAAAACATAGAGAATGAAGAGCTAGAGACAGACATCGCACAGAGTATTAACTATGTCAAATAGTAGATGCACATTTAAGTTATCTATAACAGTAGATAACGATAGCTTTCCTGTACCTACTGATGGTAATATAACACAGGAGTTACAGGATATTCTAAACGATTTACTATATGATGTAGATGGATTAGAGAGTTTTAATATAACACAACTTAATGTAAGAAGGAGGTAGTCTACCGTGTCAACATTTAAATCTAATACAAACCCTCAATTTAGAAACAAGTTTTCTGAGGATATATTTAAATACAAATACAAACATGAGGGGTGTGATACGTGGTCGCAGTTAGCTGACACTCTCGTAAAAGATGTGTGTGGAACGCTACGTCCTGATGAAGAGAACCTTATGGATGTAGAGGAGCAACAGGAACTAATAAAATACATAGCTGACTTTAAGTTTGTACCCGGAGGTAGGTATCTATACTATGCAGGTAGGAAAAAAAGGTTTTACAATAACTGTTTCCTACTAGGTGCAGAAGAAGATACGCGACAGGATTGGGCTAACCTATCTTGGAAGTCTGAGTCTTGCCTTATGACAGGTGGTGGAATAGGCGTTGACTACAGTGTATATAGAGCATCAGGTAGGTTACTTGGTGGGTCTGGTGGTGAGGCATCTGGCCCTATACCCAAAATGCAAATGATAAATTCCATAGGAGCTAATGTTATGCAAGGGGGATCTCGTAGGTCTGCCATATATGCATCACTTAATTGGAAACACAATGACATACCTAGCTTTTTAGTAGCAAAGAACTGGGGGGATATGCCAGTAGGTACAACTGGATTTACCTTTAAGGATATAAAGGAGCAGGACTTTAACTTCCGCGCACCTTTAGACATGACTAACATCAGTGTTAACTACGATACTGATTGGTTAATGAACTATTGGAAGACAGGTGACTACGGAGAAGTGTTTGTAAACAATGTTAAACAGGCACTATTCTCAGGGGAACCCGGCTTCTCTTTTAACTTCATGGAGAATGAAAATGACACATTACGTAATGCCTGTACTGAAGTTACTTCTGCTGACGACAGTGATGTTTGCAATTTGGGGAGTGTCAATTTTGGAAACATTGATTCTATAGAGGAGTTATCTAGAGTAGTAGAGTTAGGTACTAAGTTTTTAATATGTGGTACTCTTAGGGCTGAGTTACCTTACCAGAAAGTTTACGAAGTAAGACAAAAGAACAGACGGTTAGGGCTTGGACTAATGGGTATGCACGAATGGTTAATCAAAAGAGGAGAAAAATATGAGGTTACTGATACCCTTCATCAATGGCTTTCTGTGTATAAAGGAGTTAGCGATAGATTTTCTAGACAATTTGCAGATGAACTATCGGTATCTAGGCCAGTGGCGAATCGTGCTATTGCTCCAACTGGCTCTATTAGTATACTTGCTGGTAGCTCCAGTGGGATAGAGCCTATCTTTGCTGTCGCCTATAAGCGTAGGTATCTTACGGGTGGTACTAAGTGGAAGTACCAATACGTTGTGGACTCATCTGCCCAAGAGTTAATTGATACGTATGAGGTAGATCCTGATAGCATAGAGTCAGCACTGGACTTAGCTGAAGACTATGAAAGAAGGATTAAATTTCAGGCAGACGTACAGGACTACGTAGATATGTCTATTAGTTCTACAATTAACTTACCTTCTTGGGGTTCTAAACTTAACAACCCTGATACAGTAGAGGACTTTACCAAGACACTAGCATCTTATGCACATAGACTACGGGGCTTTACTGTGTACCCAGATGGAAGTAGAGGTGGACAGCCTCTGTCTGTTGTGTCATACGCTGAGGCAGTAGACAAGTTAGGTACGGAGTTCGATGAACACGTAGAGACACATGATATTTGTGAGATAAGCGGAACAGGAGGTGTATGTAGTGTTTAATAAAAAGACTTTTACTAAGAGAAAGAAGGGTGCTGTACGTAAGCACCTTAATGAGAGAGCGTTCTTCTCTGGTAGGGAAGGGTTCAAGATCAATAGTTATAACCCTAACCGCAAGAACTCTTTAGAATACAAAGAGTGGGAGAGAGGATATAACCGTGAGTACTTTATTAATCTTAATAG
>Ga0209336_10001325_pt1 | contig 12124 bp, 17 predicted proteins | sample LinPmetageLP32_FD_184042 | JGI IMG/M metagenome (GOLD analysis project Ga0209336, IMG submission 184042) | Marine viral communities from the Pacific Ocean - LP-32 (SPAdes) (version 2) | ecosystem: Environmental > Aquatic > Marine > Oceanic | place: Pacific Ocean | collected 2009-08-23 | reverse complement strand
GTAAGCTCTTCCGTTGATTTAAACAACATCTCTTCGGGAGGAGATAGCTCACTCTTCGGTGACCTCTTCCCCATTTTTATTAGCAAGAAATAATGGCTACAGCATACAAAATAGCGCAACACGTTATCACCTCTAACACTGGGCAAGTTGCTTTTACAGCAACAGCGAGTAACACAGTGGTGTCGAGCATTATATGCACTGATGCTACGGGGGCAACAGTCACCTTGGCCGTGCAAAAGAGCGGCACGATTATGCAAATCGTGAATGAAACCCTATCAAGTAACGCTAGTGTAGATTTACTCGCGTCACCGATTGCTCTAGAGGCCACAGACAAATTAGTCGTGTCTTCAACAAAGACTAGTAACACGTCTAACTTGGTTATTAGTTACGTAGAAGACACTAATACTGTTAGCGGTCAATCTATCGGTGTATTAGCTGATGTACCTACTTCGTTAGGAAGCAACGGTCAAGTGTTAGCTGTGAATTCAGGGGGTACTTCTTTGGAATACGTAGACGCAGGGGGATCAACCGCCACACTTAACGATATCGGCAATGTAACCACGGCAAACAGACCTGTTAATAGCGTTATAAGGTGGAACGGCTCTGCGTGGGTTGCTGACGCGCGAGTAACAACTCTCTATAATCAATTTCGTTCAGGCACGGGTGCAACAAACGTGTTTGCAGACGGTGCAACAGCTACTGATGGGAGGGTAGAATTGGGGGCAAGTACAGCCAAACTCAAGACAGGTGTATCTGGAATTGATGTCACAGAGTCAAGTCCAGGTGAACTAGATTTTATTGTAGCAGCCGGGGCATCAGGTAGTGAAACGGCATTTACAGCAGTAGAATTAAACGGAACAACGGCTTCAAATACTGCTACTTTTACGATTAACAATGGTACTAACTTCCACATCACGGGTGCTAGTGGTTATGCTCGACTAGTTCACACAGGAGGTAATGCCGCATTTACTCTACCGAGTAGTACAGGCACGTTGGCGAAAACAACAGACATCGCACTAGACTCAGCCGTAGCAGCTAACACCGCGAAGATTAGTTACACGGACGCAAGCTCAGTAGCTGCGAACACTGCAAAAAATACTTATCCGTCAGCAGATGCAACAAAGTTGGCAAGCATTGAAACAAGCGCAGACGTAACAGACGCGGCAAACGTAGCCTCGGCAGGTGCATTGATGGCGGCAAGCGCACAACTTACAGGTGACCTAGACACTCAAGCCAACGAGATAAAAACAACTACAGCCAACGGCAATATTATTGTAGCGCCTAAAGGTACGGGTGTGCTAGAAGTTAAAGGCGATACGAACAGCGCGGCAATCATTTTAAACTGTGAACAAAACTCGCACGGGGTTACTATACAATCGCCAGCGCACTCAGCAAATGCAACTTATACTTTAACCTTGCCAACAAGCGCAGGTACAACTGGTCAAGCACTAACAACTAACGGATCGGGCGTTTTATCGTTTGCTGATGTAACCAATAATGCAGGAACAGTTACAAGTGTGGCAAGTGGCACGGGATTATCAGGAGGTACTATTACAGGTAGCGGTACTATCGCCTTATCCAACACAGCGGTTACACCGGGTAGCTACACAAACACAAACATAACTGTTGACGCTCAAGGTAGGATAACGGCTGCTTCAACAGGATCTGGCGGAGGAGGAGGCGGCCTAACAGCGGTCACAGGTACAGCGCCAATTGTAAGCAGCGGAGGCAACACACCTGCCATTAGTATATCAGCGGCTACAGCAAGTGCAGCAGGTTCAATGTCAGCAGCCGACAAAACGAAACTGAACAACATAACCGCACCATACGATAACACAGGGACGAATTCACCTAAAGACATCATATTTGAAAACACAGGTGGTATTAGTGACAGCGCAGGTAAAATTGTTAGTATTCTGCAAGACGAAACAGCAGACAACACGGACGCAAACAGCAAAGACTTTTTAGGGGTTGTTACTAGCACTTCTGACCAATGCATTATAAACGGGGTGGCTGAGATTAGCCAATCCGTACCAACAGGAGCGACAGCAGGAAGACCGCTGTGGCTTGGAACGTCAGGTGCATTTATAGCATCTGCACCAACAGCCACAGATTCATACGCTCGCGTAGTGGGTCACTACATTAACAGTGTTTCAGGAGGTTTTTTAGTTTACTTCAATCCAAGTAATGACTGGATTCAAATCGATTAATTATGGGAGAAATTTCAGGAGTACCTACAGCAGACATCGACAACGTCGATGGGTTTTTCACTACGCAGGGCGGTGGTGGATCAGGCACTACACCTAACAGTGTAAGCAACACAGGCACGCAGATGTACGGCAGTGCCTCAATTTGGGCAAATCCAAACGTCCCAAAATCTTTCAATATTGGGCCAGCGTCTACTCACACATTTACAAAGGTCGTGGCCCGTCAGAATGTTTTACAGTTTCACGCTATAAAAAGCGATGGAACTTTGTGGTATTGGTCAAACACAAACAACTACACGAGCACTACCTATTTTACGAACGACAGCACGTGGAGGCAATACGGAACTGATACTGACTGGACAGATATTACAGGAGGTCAAGAGTCTTTTGGAGCAGTAAAGGGAGGTAACATTATGTTTATAGGTGGTGGATGGTCAAGAATGCGCGGTGACGGAAGTACTGGCAGTTTGAGTAATTGGACAACTGTAAACACGGCAGGAGATTGGGTTAAGATTCATCACGGTTATCGCAATTCATGGGCTATTAACAGCAGCGGAGAAGCATATTCCACTGGCTACGGATACGATTACATGACTGGACAGGGTAGCCAATCCACGATTTCAACATTCACAAGAGAGAAAAACAGTCTGGCAAATATCGTGGAGGCAGCAGGCGGCTATCGGTGTACATGGTTAAGAAATAGCAGTGGCGATGTCTATTTTACAGGCAATAATTCAAACGGTTATGCAGGTCCACAGATCACAACGACATCAGACCGAAACGGACCGCTTTTAGCTGTCGACAGTTCAACAAATTACGTTTGCGCTAAGGTTTGCGGTCACAGCTATCACGGTGGTTGTCACATTGATTCTGACGGCTATCTTAGATTTAACGGTGAGGCAAGTTCGTATATGCGGCCTGACAACAGCACTACGGACAAAAAGTTAAGCGGCAGTGGTTATCAGTTGACAAGCGCAGGCTCAGGGTGGACACATTACGACTCAGCCATCTACAGTGGCTCAACAAGCGAGCATTTAGGTGTAGGCATAAAAAGCGGTGCGTTTTGGATTGGGGGTGAAGACAGTGAAGAATTTAAAGAGGTATTTGGACAAACGGTAAACAAAAACTGGTATCAGGTTCGAACAGGCGCGACAACAGCAGCACAAAAAAACGGAGCTTTAGTAGCAGGATAATGGTAAGAGAAAACACATACAGAGTAGCCGTAGACGAGAATGCGGATTTTTTCCAAGGCTGGGTAGACAGCCGCGTACCTAACATGGTATTCATGTACGACCAAGAGTCTATTCAAGAATGTGAATTTGAGGATGGCGTGTACTACGCCACCTATCAAACCTGGGAGGTCATGGAACGAAGACAGATGGAATATTTGCAGCCTGATGGAACTCACGTTATAATCGATATTCCAGTTGGAGAATACGGCAAATTATAGTGAAAATGGAAAGCACAGCGATAGGAATAGTAGTTCAGTTTATCGTCCTTTTGGGCGGTGGGGTAAGCGCGTGGATCAAAATAAACAATGATGTGACAGTGCTAAAATCTAGGATAATAAACTTGGAAAAGAAAGAGAGTGCAACTGATAAGAAATTAGATCTCTTGATGGAGGCGGTTCAAGAGATTAAAATTCTTTTGGCAAAAAAAGGAATTTAAGATGGATAGAAACATTGAGCATATCATAATTCATTGCAGCGACACCTATGCTGAAATGAATGTAGGCGCAGAATGGATAGATAGATTACACTCTGGATTTGGTTGGCAGGGATGTGGATACCACTTTATAGTTAGGCGCAACGGAACTATTGAACCAGGTCGGGATATTAATGTAGCAGGTGCTCACGCACGTAACTTCAATGCACACAGCATTGGTATATGCTGGATTGGAGGCAAAGGCGCAGATAATAAGCCCGACGATAACAGGACTATTGACCAATTAAAATCCCTTCGCGTGATTTTAGATACACTCACACACACTTTTCCAGACGCAATTGTATGTGGTCATAGAGACTTGCCCGGTGTGACCAAATCGTGTCCTTGTTTCGATGTAGAGAGCTGGTACTATGTCTGCTAGTCCTTACATATTAGGCGCTAAACCAAAGCGCAAAAACAAAAGCCCTGAGCACGATATACAGGTCAGTCTTATTGCAATGCTTCAAAGCATAGAGCCGACACCGCTATATACAGCCACGGTAGGTGGTGTTCGTTTAGCCATACATACTGCAAAAAAGATGAAAGAAGCAGGATACTCTAAAGGTGTGCCTGATCTACTCGTATTTGAACCTAGAGGGATGTATGAGGGGTTGGCAATTGAGGTCAAAACACCTAATGGACGAGCTAGTCCAGAACAGAAAGAATGGATTGCCAAACTAAACTCACGAGGTTGGTCGGCACACATTACACATGGACTTGACGAAGCACTTGATGTCATGTCCGAATATTTTGATTTATATGAAACGAATTAAAGAGACAAGGCTAGGAGGATGGTTGAAAGAAAACGCACCTTACGTATTCGAAAAAGTAGCACATGCGCTACCAAGTAAGGGTGTTTTGGGTATAGTCAAGAACCTAGTCAGCGAACAGGACAAAAACCTTGAATTCAAGAATCTCCTAATAGATATGGAAATGGCTGCTCAAGAACAAGTAACTCGTCGATGGGAAGCGGATGCAAAGGGAGACAATCAATTAGCAAAGACAATTAGGCCATTGACCTTAATAGTTCTACTCGTGATGTTCATTGGACTAGCTGTAGCAGATTCAGCGTCGATAGATTTTAATGTAAAGGACTCTTACATTGACCTTTTGCAGATTCTCTCATTGACTGCATTTGGAGCTTACTTTGCTGGTAGATCAATTGAGAAAAGCAAGAAATAAGGGTAATTCCTAATCACAATTAATCACTTTGAAAAAATCACAAAAATTATCTGGCCGCATGTGTTTCGTTAAAACAAACACTCTAAAAGCCCTGTAAATTAAGTGCTAAATATTTTTTTCTCTCGATAAAATACCCTTCCTTGTGGTGGTCGATACCACACACTACTAGTGACCGTGTAGGAGTAACACAATTTATTACAATCGGAAACACTAGTAAACAAAGGGTGTTAAGGTGCTTAAAATACCTTCGATTACTTTTTAGTGTGTGATATTTGTCATATCATTGTGATTGGCTACAACAGCTAGTCCACTAATTTTTAATACTGTTTTATAATGCTCCTGAATCAATTTTGGATTGAACGTTTAGAACGAGAGAAAAGCAAGTGTACCTGGAACACAATAACGAAGCATCATTGTCATCGCAGAAAGGTCGCTGGGTACGCGCCTGAAATACGTCTGGATGAAATAGACCTGAAATGGATACTTGGTTTCGAGTCACATTTAAGAGATGTGGGTAATGGAACAAACACCGTTGGCTCTGTTATGTCTAGTCTAAAATCTACGCTTCGGCAAGCCGTAGACCAAGAACTCATATTGAAAGATCCGTTTGGCAAGTACAAAATTAGACAAGCCCCTACTTTTGAGAGAGCTTTAGACATTGACCACATAAAGAAGCTAGAAGCTTATAAGCCTAAAGGAAAACAAACCAAGCGATATATAGATGTTTGGTTGTTCTCCTTTTACTGCGCAGGAATTAGGATAGGTGATTTATGCCGCATGAAAATTGAGAATGTAGCCAATGGCAGACTAGAATACTCCATGAATAAGAATGGTAAACGTGTGAGTATGCCGATGTCTGAAAAAGCGCAATACATAGCTACTCAATACACGGGTGATGCATTGAGGAACGACAGGCAAAACCTATTTGGACTACTGTCAGATGAGGTTAGTGATGACCAGTTGTATATGGATATAAAAAGGGTGGTTGCTGCTGGCAATAGAGCCTTTAGAGCACCCGTAGCAGATCTAAACCTTCCTCACATGACCTGGCATGCTGCTCGTGCAGCATTTGCAACCTATATGGTGAGAGAGGGAACGGATATAGACACCGTTCGGCAACTCCTAAAACACAGCTCGATTCTGACAACTCAGGCTTATCTGGCTTCAAGGTCAAATGATCAACTAGGAGATGTGGTTAGTAATGTCATGGACTTTTAAAGAATGACGTTATTAACCTTGTAAGCACCGTTTCGCGCTATGTCAACTATCGCGTAGCCATTTCGCCAGTCGTTCTTTGGCATGTATTCAGGTTCAAGCTCACCTAATGTCCCGACTACATGGCATTCGATGCCTTCGCCACGCGCATTGCGTGTAAAGAATGTATCAGGACGATGCAAGTGACCGCACATCGCTGCCATTTTGGTTTTAGCAAATAACTTTCGAGCAGGATTTATGCCCGATATACCAAGCATTTCATGACCATGTAAAAATGTCATTTTACCAGCGCAAATCAGAACGCCTGTTGGTAGCCATTTGATGTCAAAAGAATCTAACTGTAACAATGAAGGCAGATACAAATCATCAAAGCCTTTAAGTTGTGATGCCTCGTTGTGTATGTAACGCTGCATGCGTAACTCATGGTTGCCTTCCATCATGTAAATGCCTGAATCCGGAAAGGAGTTGCGTAGGTGAGTCAGCAGTTTAATGCCTGTCTCAACCTCAACCTTCATGTCAGGCGCTCCTTGAGCCTTACGATGACTTGACACCATGTGACAATCAAGGGTGTCCCCCATTAAGATCACCGTATCAACAGACTTCCGCTTGCCGTGATTTATCGCTCGTTCTACAGCGTTTACGTCATGATATGGTAAATGGATATCGCTAAGAACTAAAATGCTCTGAGGCCCAGATAGCTTAATATTCTTTCTAGGCTTAACTGAATGTGATACTGGTATCATTGAGGTTGAATAAAATAATTTTCTGATATGAGGTAGACTTGCTTTTCAGCAAAGCGCAGCGATGCTGACTCTAGCATCTCCTCGATAAGTTGTAACTGCGAATACTTAGGAGTGGCTTTGCAACCAGGACTGCTCCTCCTATCTGTGTAGCCTGAGATTTTACTAGCCCACCACAATAGGTGCTCTTGATCTTCTGTTAAGACACAATCTGACAGGCACATATATCCCATTTCAAAATGTTCGTCTGCTATCTGTGACAAGGCATCAAGCACAATTCTATTGTCAGGATTGACAGGAGGCCAAATACCTACTTGAATTGATTTCTTATAGACACGCAAAACCGACTCTCTACAATTAGCTGATTTTGCCCAGTTTACATGTTTCGTAATGGCGCTGAATGGTAGAAAGCAATACTCCCTGAGATACCAACTTACCAAAGACTTTTCGTGCCGTGATAATCCCTTGACATTCTGCCTATTAAAAGAATCACACACAAGTTTAATGAAGTAAACCAACTCATTTTCGGATAAAAACTTATTTTGTGTGTGTTTTTTGTGTGACACTTTGGTATAGATTTGACCCATGCTAACTCCACTAAAAAAAGAAAGGGCCATTTTCTTTAAAAAGGCGATTGATCGTATTCAATCCGTAAAACCTCTTAATCAGCAAGAGATTGCCGATGTGTTGGGCATAAGTCTGTCCTTTTTGAGCCAAATATGTAATCTTGGTAGAGCACCAAGCTTTAGGACTCTTTTGCTTCTGGAAGAGAAGTTTCAAATTGCAATACCGGAGCACCTTGCGAATGTTGATCCTATAAAGACCCAATACGATCGCCAAGAACAGAAGGAAAGCTCTATTGGTTTTGACGCTGCATTTTCTGAAAAAGAAGATGTGCGAACTATTCATGTACATCACCATTTTGACGAAGAGACAATTGGCCTACTAAAAAATCTATTAGAGAAAAAAGTCTCATGAGTCTGTTACTAAGCAGTTTATCGTGCCGTATGCGTTGGTCGCTGCATAATAGAAGCATCCAAACTCAACAATTAAGCTTTCTCCTTCTGGTAGGGTGTCAAACAAAGCATTGGCAACATCCGCAACCTCCTCCTCAGTTACTGCTGACCCTTCTAGGTCTGCGCTTATAGTCAAATTTATCGGCACGTGTGGTTTAATAATCCGGTGCTAGTCTCTTGCCTTAAAAATTCATCTGTGACAAATACCTTGTAACAATGCTTCGCACCTCGTTTAGACACTTCCTCTAGACCAAGCGAACGCAGCTTGCTCTTCAACCTCCTCATCGACATTGGTTTAAAACCATTGATGCCGCAGTAGCTTAAAAACTCTCTCTGTAAGTCATCCTGGTGAATCCAAACGATACTATCGTTTTTATCTACACCTAAGCCTACCGTCGCAAAAAAGCTAAGTAGAGCATCACCATCCCTTCGAAGCATAGCTAGGCTCTCAACAATCCTAGAAGGTCTGATCAATTTGCCACCATTACGCTCTGAGTGTTCAATCAAGGCACGAGAAAGAGACATACCAATTGCTGCCAAGGCTTCTGGAGTTTTTAACTTCTGACCTAGTAATCCATCACGCTCACCTTCTGATAGTCCTTTTCGGAATATGATAATATCGAGTCTCCGAGCCAATCCAGAGTCGCTTAAAGTATGTGCAAATCCAAGCTCATTTGTTGCAACGAGTATCGTGCTCCTAGGTGTGACGTTGATGGGTTCACTATAAAGCTGCCTCGCAGTTATGTCCTCTTTACTAATGACTTGTTTTAACACGTCCTTGTTACCGAGCTTATCACTTGCATCACCACAGACACACAGCGACGAATGACCGAGCCGCATCCGATGCCGACTGTCATCGCTGGTTAGTTGTGACAGCGTATCAATCCGCATCACATTAGATTGTCCGACTACATTGATGACCGCTTCAATTAAAGTAGATTTACCTGCTCCTGCTGCTCCCAAAAGGATTAGCATCTTCTGAGCGTTTAGTGGGTCTCCTGCAATTCCATTGGCTAGACTAGCTAAGACATACTGCCTCTCAACCCGGTTCGGTATCATCCGTGTTATAAAAGCATCCCACACATCGCTTTTAGGAGCTTCGGATTTATACCTATGCGGCACACAAAACGTGGTTATTCTCTTTGGATCATGCCCATCGGTAAACTGCTCCTTACCGTGCTTACCAATAGTAAGTACACCATCCTCGTAACATATACCACGAACAAGCTCGTAGTCACCTCTAAATACACGCCCAGGATCAGCCTGACGGTACAAAACCTTCATGAACTCTCTGTGAAACCTACTCATTGCAGTATCCACTACACTCCATCCGCAAGCCGTTGCAAACGCATCCTTCAAATCCTCTAAGTCCTTCGTCCTCAATTGCGCGTAGTGATTCACAGTCCATAAATGCATTTGACCGCCAAGGCTAATCATAGGGCTGCCAATTGTTTTAGACGCAATAATCATAGTCAACGCAACGATAGCCGCAGACTTCTCGCTACTCGAGCGTCTCGGATCGTATTCAGTAGCAACTAAAGCCTGAACTTTTTCCAAGTCAAGCTGTGCTGCATACATGTAGACTTTATTTATTGCCGCTTGGTACATTGGTTACCGTTTCCTTCTTCGGTTTTGGTGTTTCATCTCTTCACAGACAGCATCTACGAATGAGACTAAAAACGTGACCCACAATGGGGACAAAACCACCCACATCGACCAGTCAATTTGCCCATAGCATTTAAGCAGCAGGAACAACATGACTAGCGATAAGACCACAATGCCTGTTTTCGGTTCTTTCATCTTTCGTACTTAGTTTCTCTTATTTACTTTCCAATTTCTCTATCCTCGCTTGCAGTTGCCTTAACCACAAATCGTGCACTTCAAAGCGTATCTCTGGACTTAGCGGTATGTTTATGCTGTCTAAGACATAGGGATCAGGTTCAGCCTTTTCCTCTTGTACATATTTGTAGAGAACGTTTGGTTCACCCGTGCTTGTTTGAGCAGTAAGGTTGTCTAGTGTTGTGCCATTTATTGCCTCTTGTCGAGCATTCTCGATGCAGTTAATGATGACCCGGTAAAGCTCCTCGACATCGCAGTTGTAGAAATCACCTCTGTCATCGCAGAATGTGGTTCGCACATGGTCGTTCACGTCCTCGTAAACCATGTCGAGCATCGTATTCACAAACTTCACTGCTGTATTTCTAGAATCCATTGCTTTCTTATTTACAATCCACAATAACCTGAGTCACATCCCCAATCATCAAAATTTATCTCGACCTGGAGTTTGTGTTTTTCAATATTCGTATAGCTTATTTCGCTTTTGAATTGATTGCCTGTGCGGTCTTCCTGTTCCTTAAACCATTGCATTTTGTTTGGATGGTCATCAAACTTTTTACGTAAAACCAAGGCATTTCTATGAAAGCATCCAACACAATTGTTTTGCTGTGCAAATGGAACATCTAAACCTGCCCAATATTTGACGATCCTATCTCGTTTGATACCATTCTCAATCAAGGGAAACATTGGTTTTTGCCATCCTGTTTTACCATACTGACGCAATCCGTCAACGCATTTGTCAAGCATGTTTTTCGCCCGTCTCTCCTCTCCCTGTCTAAAGCCGATCTGCATCTCCACAGGTTCGCTAATTGTGCTTTTCCACCAATCAAACATTGGTTTGATCTTCATTAGTGTGGTGCAGTAACGAGTCATTACATTTGGTAGATACCCGCTTTTTTTATCAATTACTTGCTCAAATGGTTTGCCAGTGACCCATACAATCTCTTGTTGCAAATGCTGCTCTAAGCCAAAAATAGTTTCAACAATTACGTCCTCCTCTAAAGTGCCTATGAACTCCTTACCAATACGATCACTCACCATTTGTCTGAGCTTTTTGTCAGGGTGAGTACATTTTTTATCCTCCGTTGTAATTAGAGCAAATACCAAATGATCACTTGGGTAGTTTGCCGCTATATATGCAGATGACTGACCTCCTGAAACACTCGTAACAGTCGGCATAGCTTTATTAGCCGTAACAGTCGGTTCTGAAAATAAGTGTTCATTTGTGAGTGTGTGCATATTGCGGCTTAAAAAAAATTAGAACGGCAAATCGTCTTCTGCTACCTGGTTGCTAGTTTCTGCCTGTTTCACCGGAGCTTTCTCCTCCACATAAAGATCTCTGCCGTTGCCCAGAATCGGTGTCTTGGGATATTCACCTTCAGGTAGCGTTTCATCCTTCCAATACTGAGCTACCATATAGTCATCACCATATTGATTATCGGGTGTTGGTACTAGGGTTACTGTCAGGTACGTGCCTTTCTCTCCTTTGTACAAACGTTCCTTTACAATCTTGTCCACGTTGAGTTTAATCGATATCTTCTTGTCGTATGCCATCGTTTATTATTTTATGATGTTTTTTATGTGTTGTGATATAGCAGTTTGCGAAGGGTTGGGGTAATCAATTTCTCGTTTCGCATTAAGCTTTAAGTTGCCCTTTATCGTTTCCAATTCGCCTTCTTTAAATCTTCCCGTTATGATTCTGTCTATTAACTCATCTTGCTCTGCCTCGCTCAAAGTGCTGTTCTCAACTAATCGAATGAAATAAGACTGTGTTTGCCAAGGCAATGGCCGCTCAATAATTGTTAAATACCCTTCGAGCATATCATCCAGCCAATCATCCTCTTCAATCACTGATCTCATCTTCTGAGTGAACCGGAAGTTCGTAGAGAGAACTCAATTTCAATATCGCTCTAGCTAACGCCCTTTTTTCGCAGATAGCAATCATGTACTCAATGCGACAGTTCTTTCTTGTTGACTCTCCATATGTCTCGACATAAGACCCTGTTGGTGTCTTTGCAATGGCTTTAATACAATACTTGTCCAAGGCTACATCAGTAAATTCTGGGACAACCTCATAGGTCACGCGAGCACTCAAACCTCGTTGTATCTTTTCAATACCTCTGCGCTTTACGATAAACATCTTATGCAAGGCTTGAAAATCATCTTTGTTTAAGCCGTACAGCTCTACAAATGCTTTGAATTGTGCTTTAGTTTCTTTGTCCAT
>Ga0209336_10001319_pt1 | contig 12151 bp, 18 predicted proteins | sample LinPmetageLP32_FD_184042 | JGI IMG/M metagenome (GOLD analysis project Ga0209336, IMG submission 184042) | Marine viral communities from the Pacific Ocean - LP-32 (SPAdes) (version 2) | ecosystem: Environmental > Aquatic > Marine > Oceanic | place: Pacific Ocean | collected 2009-08-23 | reverse complement strand
GATTGTAATAAATGAATAGCGCGTCTTCTTGCGTTATCATCGTTTTCACCAAACAACATTTCAGCTGTTTCTTTCATCGTTAATAAAGCTTTTGTCATTACGCAAACCCCGTGTAGTCTTCATTGTCTTGCGAAGTGGGCGTTGGTGGTGTCGAGGTATCGACAGTGATCTTTTCACTGATGTGCGATGAGTTATTAAATTTGTTTGTGTACAGCGTAACACTGCCAGCTTTTGGAAAGCTACGCACATCAGGTTTACCAAACTGATCAGTAGCATCTGTGCGCTCTGACAATGTAATAGAGATCTGAAAATCTCCAGACTGAAACTGTCTAAACAATTCCTCGCATTGCTGCTTTTGTTCATCACTAGGAAAGTCGTATTTACCAGTATCATTGTTATACGGGGTCTTTGCGTTGATCCAAGCGGTTATTCTGTATTCTTTATTACCGTCTAATCCATTCATAAATTTGTGTGCAGTCTTACTAAAGTGCGCCATTACCTTCTTATCCCATCGTTTAATTGTTCCCATCGCGTTTTGTGATACGCCATGATTTCTTGTGCTAGGTTGCCGCTGCCTTTTTGAATTGCCTCAAATTCTCGTACAAACTCTTCTGGTATTTTTTTAAGCTGCCAGGTTTGTTTTGCATCTTTTATTTTTTCTTTTATTCGTTCAGCTAGTATCTCTAAATCTCGTTCTGATGTTCCAGAAGAACCTTCATTGCGTTCTGCGCGCACAGCTTCTTCGTGTTCTTTTTCTGCATCAGCTTCGTTACCGTCATCATCAGCCTCTTCATCAGGCTCGATGCCAGCCAAGCCAAGCAATCCATATCGCTTTGCGTAAGTGGCCGCAGATCCTAATCCTTGCATACCTCTTTTGTCAGGCTCCATATAAAACTTACTGCTAAACAGGCCACCGCTTGTATGCTCAAAAGTTGTCTGTATGTAGTGACCTTGTTCATCTTTGCCAGCGGCTTGTATTAGTGCAAACCCATTTTTATTTAATGCTGGTTTGATTGCTTTGATGCATGACTTCAAACTTGCATATCTATTTCTAAAATGTGGGTTAGTCGCATCCTTATGCGGTGTTTTCATTTGTGACTGCGCTAATGCTAATGCAGCGATTGCTTCTTTGTTGTTCATGCTTCTAGCCCCCATGCTTTTCTAGCCTGGTTCAAATAGGCTGGCGGTTCTTTCCAATAAATCTGATTAAAGTCAGGATCACACAGACCAAATAGATCCTCTGTGTCGTGCGCTGCCTGGAGAATATTTTCTGTTGTTTTGTGATGCATTGCGATATCTCGTATTACTTCTTCGAGAAACGCTGGTTTTAACTCTGGGGCGTTGTGTTCATTAAAAATCTTATAGTCGTATGCATTTGCATAAACCAAGAACGGCAATTGCCTACCGTTAAGAGCGTAAAACCCAGCCGCCTGGTAAACATTGTTCATATCAAACATGCCGCTTAGTGAACTAGGCAGCGATGCCTTGCGCCATTTTGTTGTCGTCGGATCCTTTGAATTATGATGTGGCTTAGACCATTTTGTTTTTAGATCTCCACGCCGTCCGTAATCAGGCAATGTATTGTGGGGCAGGGCGTTGCCAGGCAGTGTGTCTTTGTAGTCTGTTTCACCAATGAGCCTGTTATCCATTTTCATGGCCTCTTGCAGCCCCAGAACTGCGTGTTCAGTTACTTTGGCAAGTTCATCTATATAATATTCTTTGCGCGCCGTGTCGCCCTCTCTGACAGTGGCATTGTAATCTTTGGCCTGATACTTACGCATATTGTCTTGTGCAATGTGTATGGCCTCTACAAGCGTTAGTGTGGTTCCAAACTCGTCAGGTATCAAATGGAGATCTGTTGCGTCTTGTACAGCGCGCCCAGCTGCCATGTTTGCACTACCTCTATTTTTAGTAAATGCATCTAGGATTGCACGGGCTTTTTCGTGATGACTTTCTTTTCGCGGATTATCCAACACTAGTTTCGCCCATTGTATTTTCGGACGTACCACAGCCTTTTCGAATATATTCTTGGCTCTGTCTTTCGAGCGCGGATTGCTGTGATGAAAATAATTATGACGCTTCGCCCAATCTGGCGCTGTAAATGACATTCGTAAATCCCCCGTACTATCGCGTTGTGCGATGAGTGGTCTTACGTTGCCATAGAGGACGTTTAACGTCTATAGGAATTTTAAATTATTTTTATTTGGCAATTTTTACAGTGTGTATGCCTAGTAGATCTGGGCGAAAAACGACACTTAAAACGGGCGTGGCCCATTCTAGATCTAAGTCTTTATATGTCATATTTGTTTTACCGTTATGCACAGTGTAAACGCCACCTGGCTGTGGATAAAGTACGCCAGCAACCAAATCCTGTGTTTCATTTTCATAACCTTTTAAATTTATTGGCATAGGCGTTTTGGTTTTAACAACTGATATACGTTGATAACTGCTTGTGTCTACATACTTGTCCACAATTGGCGAGTGCTTCACAAATTGTATTGAATTATCATATTCGTACCATTCGCCTTTATACTTTTCTTCGCAAGACCATAGAAAACATGCGCGGTCTTTAAGGTATTGACCATTTGCAAAAACTTCGAATTTTTGTTCCTGATGAAGTTCTCTATGTATATGATTTTCTTGAATCAGGCATGTGCCAAGCACGGGAATCGGTTTGGAATAAAATAAGATTCGCTGAACTTCTACCCCTAAGATTTGGGCATATCGTTCAGCATCATTAATAGTCATTTGAATTTTGCCGTTTTTGTGTCGGCGTAATGTCTCTGGAGTTACACCTTTGGCAGCGGCTACTTCGTTATTTGTCATGCCAGACTGATTAATACACTCGTTAAGATTATTTTCCACAGCTACCATCGCTTGATGTTTTAAATTCATGCGTGTTCTCCTTGAATTGTCGCTTTCCGTCAAGTGCAATAAATGGCTGTAAATAGTCTTGGCTGGCACTTCATCTTCGTAGATCACCACTATTTGACAAAAAAGTCAAACTAGCCATACTTTTACGTATGACATTAGAGCAGTATCGTAGGGAAAAAGGTTGGACATATGCGCAGTTAGCTGACGCATTAGGTGCATCGCACCCAACTATAGCGCGACGTTGGTGTTTAAGACATGGCGACAAACAAAAGCTTATTCCATCACAAAAGTATATGGAGCGCATTATGCTTCAAACAGCCAGTGCAGTAATGCCCAATGATTTCTATGTCAGACATGACTGAGGATCAGTTGCAGTACCAGGTTGTGAATTACCTGGACGTTAGTTTGCCTAATAACTGCGTGTATCATCACAGCCCTAACGAGGGTAAGCGCCACATAAATTACATAAACCGTCTAAAGAAGTTGGGTACTAAATACGGATGGCCTGACTTGGAGATCTGTGTGCCGATGGAACACACGACAAGCGGTAATGCTGAGACATTCTTCATAGAGTTAAAAACCAAGCGCGGATCCATGAACGCTAACCAGAAACTGAGGCGCGATGAATTAATCGAGGCTGGGCAGCAGTGGGCGCTTTGCCGATCTGTGGACGATGTCGAGGCGTTCTTACGGCCACTGATAAAGCTACGGGTAGTTAATGAATGACCAGGTACTCATCCAATGCAAACATTGCCGTGGTTTCGGCGAAAGATCTATGCCGTTCACAATTGCCTGGCCTGTTGAGTACAGCGGTGGTGATAGCCTGGAAGAACAGATTGAGTGTGCGGTGTGCAGTGGCACGGGTAAGGTTCCGCTTATCCTCGATGAAATACTGAGCGAGGATCAATGAGTACGCATAGCCTCAAAGCAAAGCGTAGGCATCCAGACACGCAGCGTGAGCGCATTACAGTGGGTCATATTACGTTTGAGTTGTCGTCCAGGGATAAAACATTTTCCTTAATTGCTGGTGACGCAGTGCAAGCCAAAGACAGAAGGCCATTATTTTCGGGGTTAATCGAGCCAGAGATGGAAAGAGAACTACGCAGAGTAGCATTCCGCATGAAAACAATATTGGGAGATAATGATGAAAACTAAATTACAAGAATACATAGACGCGCAAGCTCATAAAATTGACACACATATACCACCGCCAAAACATACTGGTTACTGGAATGGATTAGCAGAGCGAATGAAGATTGGTGATAGTGTTTTAGTAAAAGATGACCAAGAGGCTAAAATATTAAAACAAGCTATTTGTCTTGTTCATAAAAATTTTGATGAACCAAAATATAAACCAAAAAGTAAATCAATGAAAGCAAATGACAAAGGCGAATATCGTGTCTGGAGAGTTTTATAATGGACAGTGAAGTTGCAGAGATATTGCGCTTGTGTCGTGGTCTTGATGAGAACGATTGGGATCAGGTTATGAGCGTTTTAGATGAGATGGAGAAACAAAAAGTAAAAAAAGTTTCTCCGTTATTGCCTCAAGACGTTGCTAAACGTTAGGCATCGCGTTGTTGATAATTTAGGGGATTGACGGCTTTTGAATCATGGTTTTAAAATTGGCGTAGCCACTACATAGTATATCATAAGCGCTTATGATAAGCACTAATCATCAGTTAAATTTAAAGCACTTCAAAAGATCATCCATATGGATCTTTTGATAAGTGCTTATGATTATCATAGTATAGATCATTTTTTTTTGGGATAATTCTCTGTGGATAAACCAGACGTAGCGCAACTAAATGATTTGTTCTTCGAGGCAGCTGAGACGGAGCGTAAACTACCAGCTGCTATTCGTAAGCAAAAGATGTGTAGTTGGCCAGACTATCCTCAATCATGGAAAGCATACGGGTACAGTGAGTTCGAACCTGGATTACCCAGAGCCACACCGAAACAAGTAGATGACTTTGATCGTGCATTGTCTCTAGGCATAAAGCACATGGATGCAGATGATAGGCGGTTAGTGTGGGCAGTAGCACACAGTGCAGCCTTTCGAGAACGTGGTGCTAAGTGGGATAAGATAGCAAGAATGCAAGGCTTACGAGATGGTAGGCAGATCAAGCGTAGATACATGGATGCACTCATACGCACCTGGTATAATATGAAGTACTTCGAAGAGGAAGAATTGTTAGCTTCAGTGTTTTGACACATACAGTCTAAAATGCATGAAATACAAACTAGATGTTGTACGAATGCGCGAAATGTAGTAAAGATTTAGTATAATGTGGCACAGTTATCTTCATTGGGAAAAGCAGATCTCAACGAGTATTGTGCAACCATAATAACTGGGTGGTCGAACATTAGTTCTCCAAGGTTGTCGCGATCTTTATTGTACCACCAAGCCACATTTACGAATAGGAAACACCTCCCTGTTTACTGCTCGATAACTGGCCCCGTAGTCTTAGTAGTCCTTTTGCTTTCTCCTAGGATATCGCTACGGGGTATTTTTTAGAGGTTCTATGCCAAAGAGAAATATCACTGAAAAACAAATGGAAGAGATCTGTGATCGGATTGCTGAAGGTGAAAGCCTCACACGCATCTGTGATACATCAGGTCATCTACCAGGCTGGCGCACAGTACTGCGTCATGTTCGAGAAGACGATGATGCTCATGTGCAATACAGAACAGCTAGAAGCTTGCAGTGTGAAGTGATGAGAGATCAGATATTAGATTTAGTGCAAGCACCGTTGCCAGAGGATCCAAAGCTAGCAATGGCTGAGGTACAACGTAGACGCTTAGAAGCAGATCATAAGGATAAGCATATCAGGCAGATGCAACCGTTAGGCTTGAGAGACAAAGCAGATGATAAGCAGCAGACAGGCCAGATCACATTGAAGTGGGAAGGTGGAGAAGTTACTGCTGAAGCATCGGGATGAGTAGGGAATATTATATATATACTACAGCCTGAGACAGGGGTCGCGCGCACAAGGTATACCCCAAAGTTTCTTTTTGTTTTCGATATGTAAATCCACAGCGTTTGGCACTGGGCTTGGCACTGGTTAAGCTAAGTGCTTGATATTATTATTTGTACAAGCGGTAAGGCAAACCGTTGCCCCTATAAATATACGGGTCGGCCACCCCCCCACCCCCCGAAAAACTGGCCGCCCGACTCTAACGTATAATAACCCCAGATAAGATACTGTCCCACATGCACATCGAGATACCATACTCTCCCAGACCATTGCAGCAGTCACTGCATAACGAGCTAGCACAGAAGCGCTGGGGCGTTGTGGTGTGTCACAGACGCTTTGGTAAGACGGTGATGGCCATTAATCATTTACTTAGGGATGCTATACTTAATACGAAGCCTAACCCCAGGTACGCTTATATTGCCCCTACCTATAGACAGGCAAAGGCGGTTGCTTGGGATTATCTCAAGCAGTTTGCTGGTGCGATACCTATGGTGAGGTTTCACGAGACTGAGTTGAGGGCTGATTTACCTAATGGTGCGAGGATACAGTTATTGGGATCTGAGAACCCTGACAGTTTGCGTGGTATATATTTAGATGGCACTTGTTTGGATGAGATGGCTGACATGCCTGAGAGTTTATTTCCTGAGATTATTCGCCCAGCGCTGAGTGATCGTAAGGGGTGGGCATTATTCATTGGAACGCCCAGGGGTCATAATTCGTTCTTTGATTTGTATGACGCGGCTGATGGTCAACCTGATTGGCACACGGCTTTGTATAAGGCGAGTGATACGGGGATATTGGATGCTGAAGAATTAGAGGCTGCACAGTCTATGATGACGGCTGATCAGTATGCTCAGGAGTATGAGTGTAGTTGGGTAGCTAATGTGCCAGGTGCTGTGTATGGCGGTGAGTTGCAAGATGTACATGAGGCTGGGCGCATCACGAATGTGCCGTATGATCCTAGTGTGAGGGTAGATACTTTCTGGGATCTGGGTGTGAACGACAGTACGGTGATTTGGTTTTTACAGAAGGTTGGCCGTGCCGTACATATAATAGACTTCTATGAGAATAGGGGCGAGGGATTACCCCACTATGTAAAGGTATTACAAGATAAGGGGTATTTATATGGGGAACACAACGCGCCCCATGACATTGAGGTACGCGAATTAAGTACAGGCAAGAGCCGCAGAGAGACGGCATATGATTTAGGAATTAACTTTCGGGTTGTTCCTAAGTTACCTCTTGAGGATGGTATTCATGCGGCAAAGATGTTGTTGCCCAGGTGTTGGTTTGATCAGGATTTATGTAAGCCTGGTTTAGAGGCACTAAGGCAGTATCATCGAGCATATAACGAAAGATTACGAAGTTTTAGAAATACACCAGTGCATGATTGGTCATCACATGCGGCTGATGGATTTAGATATTTAGCGGTGGGATTGCGTGAGACACGATCATTTAATGGTCGGCCACCACAGAAAACAGCGATCATGGATTATAATCCTTTCGCTGCATGAGGTAAGATATGGGTATTAGAGATTTTTTTTCGAGTGTAAGAGATAGCTTTAAGGCTGCAACGAGTAGCAACAAGGCTGCGGAAGATCGGAATACAAGTAGTAATAGGTCTAATCCCAGCACACGAACGGGTCGTGTAACGCAAAACATTTTATCGGATATTGCGCTTGGTTTTGGGAATACCACTGGTGTCAGCCAGGCTGGTATAGATGATTATAATAAACGTACTCAAGAAACTATAGAAAGAATGAAGGATACATCAAAAAGTACCCAAGACGATAGTAGTTCATCAGCACCCCAACAACCAGTAATAGAGGCCAAACCAGAGCCGGAGCCGGAACCGGAACCAGATCCCGTAATAGAAGAAATAAAACCAGACACGACAATTATTACGGATCCACCAGTGAAACTAACGCCAGTAACAGAGCCAGATCCTGTCGCAGTAGAAAAGCCAGAAGAGCAAGCACCAACAGAAGGTGAGGGCGCGCCGACAGAACCTGACACTGGCGCTGGAACAACAACAGCGGTGGGTGCTGAAGAAGAAGCAGATACGTTAGAAGAAGTAGCGAAAGGTGATGCAGAAGAAAAAGTTGCCGATACAATCCGTAAAAAAGGTAGAAGATCCACCATTAAAACCACATCAAAAGGTTTATTAACATCTGCACCCACGAGATCCCGTAGGTCATTAATGGGCGGTGGACTGATTAAATGAAGTATAAAAACCAAGCTGGTAAGATGGGCGCTTCCTCTTCACAGCCAGCAAAGGGAAAAATGGCGATGAATGTTAATCCCTTAGAGCGTCTAAATCAAAAGATGGCTGGGCGCACACATGGAAAATCTTTAGAAGGTTTAACCCCTGGTTTACGTAAAAAAAAGAAATCTATTATTTCTAGTTATGGATTGATGTAATGCTAGTATCTCCACGCATAAAACAGCTGGATGAGCGATACAAAACGCTACAGACACAGAGATCAAATTGGGAAAAGCATTGGCAAGAGCTAGCCGATTATATGCTGCCTCGAAAAGCTGACATTACAAAAAAACGTACGCAAGGCGATAAACGTACAGAATTAATTTATGATGGCACGGCCATACATGCAGTAGAATTATTAGCGTCCTCATTGCACAGTATGTTGACTAGTCCAGTTACCCCTTGGTTTTCTATGCGATATAGAGATCCTGGGCTGCAAAAAGATGATGCGGCAAATGAATGGTTAGAATTAAGCCTAAATCAAATGTACCAGGCATTTAATAGATCTAACTTTCAGCAAGAAATACACGAAATGTTTTATGATCTTGTGGTTTTTGGCACAGCGGCATTGTTTGTCGATATGGATAAAGACGGGCTGAGATTTAATGCTAGGCACATTGCTGAAATATGTATTAGTGAAAACGCTCAGGGCGAAGTCGATACTGTCTTTAGAAAATTTGAAATAACCGCCAGAGCAATGGCACAACGGTTTGGTGAGGAAAATTTACCAGATGTCGCGAAAAAAGATGTGGAAAAAGACCCGTACAAAAAACACAAAATTGTTCATGCTCTTTATCCTAGAGGGGAAAGCAAGGGCGGTGTTGGGAAGCAAAAACCCGTGGCATCGCTCTATTATCATGCCGATACCCTCCAACTGCTAGGTGAGGGTGGCTTTGATAGTTTTCCCTTTATGGTTCCGCGATTTGTAAAAGATAGCGTAAGTACCTATGGACGATCACCATCAATGAACGCACTGCCTGATGTTAAGATGTTAAATAAAATGTCTGAGGTAACCATTAGAGCCGCGCAAAAACAAATAGATCCACCAATGATGGCTCCCGATGATGGGTTTGTATTACCTGTTCGAACCACACCAGGCGCAATAAACTTCTATAGATCAGGTACTAGAGATCGCTTGGAACCGTTGCAAATCGGCGCAAACAACCCACTAGGGTTGGCGATGGAAAACGAAAGACGTAACGCCATTAATAAAGCGTTCTATGTTGATCAGTTAATGATGTCGCCAGGCGCAGCTATGACGGCCACAGAGGTGCTTTCTCGCAACGAAGAAAAGATGAGAATATTAGCGCCCGTTATGGGAAGATTGCAGTCAGAATTATTACAGCCACTAATCGAGCGTAGCTTTAGTTTACTGCTGGCTGGTGGCATGCTGCCGCAAGCGCCAGAAGAATTACAAGGTCAGGACATTGAGATCGAATACGTCAGTCCAATGGCGAAAGCGCAGAAACTAACAGATTTGCAATCGATGTTGCGTGGTTTTGAAGTAATGATGCAAGTCGCAGAAATAGCGCCCGTGATGGATTATTTAGATACAGACAAGCTTGTACAGTACTTGGTTGAGGTAACTGGAATACCAGCGCGTGTTATTCGTAGTCCAGATGAGGTTGCAGAGATCCGCGAACAGCAAGCGCAAGCTGCACAAGCCCAAGCGCAACAGCAAGAGCAAATGATGGATGCTGAAATGGCAAATCAACTTGCACCAATGGTCAAAGCTGTAGCGCAATAACATGAAGAAAATAGAAGACCTTAAATTAGCGTACCGTAGAACATTTAATACAGAAGACGGTGAGCAAGTTTTAGATGACCTCAAAACCAGATTTGGCTTTGAGACAACCACTTTTTCTGGCGATCCATATCAATCTGCATTTAATGAAGGACAACGCGCAACAGTGTTGCTGATCGTCAGGATGTTGTCCGACAAGAAGGAACCTAAAAATGAGTGACGAGGCAACCCAAGATACTGGATCTCAAGAATTCGCAACGGAAGCAACAGAAGCTCCAGTAAGATTTGTTGATAGCCTAGATGAAAATTTAAGAAGTAATCCAAGTCTACAAAACTTTGCTGACGCAAATGCTGTAGCAAAAGCGTATGTACACGCCAGATCTCACATCGGTGCAGACAAAATTGTTAAGCCACAAAGCAGTTGGACAGACGATCAATACAATCAATTCTATGCAGAAACGGGTCGTCCAGAGACTGCAAACGATTATAATATAAAAATTAATATTGATGAGTCAGACGCTGAAGCCTGGAACAGTTTTAAAAATGCAGCGCACGGTGCTGGTCTAAACGGCAACCAGGCGCAAAAGATGGCAGAGTATTTAGAAAATACTTTTAACGATGTTGATGAAAAATTTGATGCTAACGTACAGCAAGTAAACGATGTGACCAGGCAAGAGCTACAACAAGAGTTTGGTCAAGCGTTAGAGCAAAAAGTTAAATTAGGATATGCCGCCGCACAAAAGTATATCGATACAGAATTGTTAGAAGACATTGTGTTACAAGATGGTCGCAGTTTAGGAGATCATCCAGACATAATTAAAATGTTTGCGTCTATTGCATCTGATATAGGTGAGGACACCTTGGTTGGTGAATCCTCAGAACTCATTATGACACCAGCTGAAGCTTTATCACAAGCCAAAGAAAAAATGAAAGAAGGTGTTTATCAAGACAAGTTTCATCCGCAACATGATGAAGCTGTTAAAGAGGTTCAAAGATTATTTGAACTTGCTAGTGGATAAGCGAAAGCCCCACGCCGTCAAACTTGTGTGACAAGTAGAGTAACTGACTAAAACAGTTAGCACGGCCTCACTGAGATAACCGCGCGCAGCAATCTGAAAACTTTAACTGTAGAGGAGAGACAAAATGTCTACTCAAATCACTACGGCTTTTGTCAACCAGTTTAGCGCTAATGTCCAAATGCTTTCACAGCAAATGGGTAGTTTGCTGCGTAATGCAGTAGACATCGAAAGCGTTAACGGTGAGAAAGCTTTCTTTGATCAAGTTGGATCAGCAGCCGCTGTAAAACGAACATCAAGACATGGGGATACCCCATTAATCGAGACACCACACACAAGACGTATGGTGACAATGTCAGACTATGAGTATGCGGATCTGATCGATGATCAGGATCGTGTAAGATTACTTATAGATCCAACTTCAACATATGGCCGTGCAGCTGCTGCTGCTATGGGTCGTGCTATGGATGATGAAATTATTGCTGCTGCGTTGGGTACATCCCTAACAGGCAAAGATGGTTCCACATCAACAGCGCTACCAGCTGGTCAGAAAATCGCACACGGTTCTGCTGGTTTAACCATTGCAAAGCTCGTGTCTGCAAAAGAGTTGCTCGATGCAGCAAGTGTTGATCCGTCAATACCGCGCCACATCATTGTGTCTCCAAAGCAAGTCAGCGATTTGTTGAACAACACAACTGTGACTTCGAGCGATTTCAATACTGTAAAAGCTCTGGCTCAAGGTGAAATAAACACTTTCGTAGGGTTTAATTTCATTGTTTCAAACCGTTTAACTGATGACGGCACAAGCCGCCAGGTTATCGCGTTTGCATCAGACGGTCTTAAAGTTGCAATGGGCAAAGAGCCTAGCGCAAAGATCGATGAACGAGCCGATAAGTCATACGCAACGCAAGTCTACTACTGCCAAACTATGGGTGCCACACGCATGGAAGAAGCAAAAGTAGTCGAAATTGCATGTAACGAATAAGGAGATTGATCAATGGCAACTGTTTATTCAACACAGCGTACTAATAACAGGGCATCACCTGTTGTTATGAACAAAGCTAATGAGCTTGGCGGTCGCGTCCGTATAGCTCATGGTGTCTACGAAGCAGCTTCACTAGCATCAGGCGATGTTATTGAACTGTTCATCCTACCAGATGGCGCAAGATTGCTTGAAGGCTCACTAGCACATGATGCTATGGGTTCATCAACAACCTTGTCAGTTGGTTACGCAGCGCACACAAATGCGGCTGGCACAGCGGTTTCCGCTGCTCCTGCT
>Ga0209336_10001317_pt1 | contig 12153 bp, 11 predicted proteins | sample LinPmetageLP32_FD_184042 | JGI IMG/M metagenome (GOLD analysis project Ga0209336, IMG submission 184042) | Marine viral communities from the Pacific Ocean - LP-32 (SPAdes) (version 2) | ecosystem: Environmental > Aquatic > Marine > Oceanic | place: Pacific Ocean | collected 2009-08-23 | reverse complement strand
TTAAAATATCACAGAAACCACAGTAGATATATTTATATATATCTAATGCAACCAAGAATGCAACCCCTAATACAATGACCGAAATTTGAATAGGTGCTAAACCTTTATGAATACTACCCCTAATGTGTGTGGGACGAAATCGAACGATTTCGTTTTTCCCATCTCATTTCTATGCTATGTCTTTAACAAGGCTATCGTAGGTTTTTGTATATGTAATATTAAAAAAAATTTGATTCGTAATTAATTTGTTATTATAATGAAATATAAAATGCCCAACCTATCTAAACTTAAAAAAGCTGAACTGGTGAAATTGTGTGAAGCTTATGAGAAATCCTTAGGAATAGATGAGCTTAAAAGTGAAAACACTAAATTAACCAATCGTATAAAAGAATTAGAAAAATCATTAAAGCAATCCCAACAACAAGAGAGAATCGCAAAGTTCGCTATGAAAGGAAAGACACAGACAGAACTTAAGGTTCGCTGGGATAATATGATGAACCGTTAAACCCTAATAGTATCATCTGTAATATGAATAATAAAATAGGTATTGTGTTTAGTACAATGACCTTTTCTATGTTCTATTCTATTATCAATATTTCCATCGCTTCCGTGTTGATGTAGTTTTTGTTTTTTTGAGTGGATAGACTTTTTACATAAAGGACATTCTACTAAAAAATAATTAGGATTGATTTCAATGGCGCCAGTTTCTATAGTTATTTTAGTTCTCATATATAATATATCAATATTGTTTTTTTAAATATTTACCTAAATATTATCTAATAGTATTATATATCAGATGAAAGGCGTTAAATACAATCTTAGAATCAAAAAGTCTGCTAAAGAATTTTTAGTCTATGAAGACTTAACTATGAAGGACACCTGCGACAAGCTTATAACTAAGTTAGATGAATTGTATGGTATTAATGTTAAGTGTAATAACCAGACTATATATAATTTACAGTTTAGACCGTCTAATGTTAATAGGCTATTAAAATCCTTTATAACAATATCCCAAGTTGCAAAACTATAGAAAATTCCCTTTTATTCGTTATTTTAAATATATTAATTAAAAATTGATTATTATTTTCTCACCCTATAATAATAATACAAACTCAATGGCTAAGACTAAGACTATAAAATTGCGTGGTAAGAAGAAAATTACATATAAGACTATCCCCCAACTGGCTAAGATTCTAAATATGACTAAGGACAAAACACGAGCATTAGTAGATAAAACAGCTTTTAGAACTAAGCTTAAGAAACAATTAAAGAAAAGGAAAATCCAATTTAAGGGTAAGATAGTTCAATATAAAGATAAAAAAGATTTATCTAAGAAATTAAAATTAGATTTATCTACAACCACTCAATTAATCTCAGACATTAAAAAGAAAAATACTACCAGATATTTAGAGATAAATGGAAAGATAGGCAAGTATGAAATAACACAAAATCCCACACTATTAAAAGATTTCGGCATTAAAGCCATAAGTAATAAAAATTTTATATCTACTGATTATACAACAAGTAAAAAAACTAATATATTAGGTAGTCTTCCTACTAATAAAAAGTTAAAAAGTTATGTAGTGGTAAAGTTTTATGTTCCTTACTGGGATATTAACAAATATGAAAATGGAGAAAGGACAACTGCTACAGTAGATATAGCCAACTTTAACCCTAATTTTGATATAAGCTCTGCTAACTTAGAACAAGCTATTATACAAAGAATAAAAGACGAGTATTTAATGGGAGCGACCCTACCAATATTAGCAGATAAAAGAATATCTGGCTGGCAGTCTGATTCTACAAGACCCAAAAAAGAATTCTTTATAGATGATATTAAATATTATACCCAACAAGGCGGACAAGCATTTAAGTTAGTTAATATGCAACTTAGAGAAGAGAAGCCATTAAACATAGATCACATTTTTAACGAAATCATACCTAATGAAAATTCTAAAAATTGTGTATATAATCATCTCCATAACCTATGGGGTAAAAAAGTAAAGCCAGACCTTCTAAAGTCATTACATACTACTGAAGATATATTCCTATTTTGTCAAAGAAGAAATATTAAAATGATAGCATACGGATATGACCGTAAAATCATAAAAGCTTATTACCCAGTAAAAAAAAGCAATTATAAATCGTGCTGTTTTGTCGCTTATAATAACCATTTATATCCTTTAAAAAATTCTACATTAAATACAGTTCATATAACTGAAACAGACGATATACAAGTTAGTAGTGTAGAATCTAAGTTTAAAGAGTTTTTAAAGAAGGGTATTTTACCAGCGGATATATTATTAGCTCAAGATAAAATAAAAATATTTAGAGTAGATAATAAAAGATATTTTGAGAATGAAGATTATGAAATTTGTAAAGAGATATTAACTAAGTTTGGATTATTAGATAGATTAAGTCCCTTAACAAACTTAAAAAATATATCAAGTATAATCGAACAACTATATATTAAGACTGGTATTAATTCATTTATGCCTAAGGCGGATAGGTATATTAAAGGTGGTTATTTATATAAAAAAGAAGAAGCTGAAATAGCGGATTTTATGATAACGATAGATAAAAATAGAGCCTATGCTTGTGCTTTAATGAAACTTAAACGCCTAATTAAAACTGATATTAGATTTAATAAAACCTATGTACTAAAAGATAAAAAAGATATAATAGACCATCATTTATATATAGTAGAAGTGGAGCAAAGTTCTAATTTATTACCCCATAATAGTTTAGAAACTGGATTTCATTTAAAATATTGTATGAAAAAAAAACTAAAATTCCGTATAATAGAAGGGATAGAAACACAACAAGAACCTAATTATTTTAAACAAATGGTAAAAGATATATATAATAAATGTCCTAAACACGCTAAATTTATATGTAATGTTATGATAGGCAAATTCGCACGAACTACTGAGTTAAGAATAGGTTTAAAATGTAAAAAACTGGCTAATAAAGATGAAACAGAGCGTAGTGATGGAGTAGTAATTCCATTCAATAATAACTATAATTTTATCTGTGAAGAAAAGCATGGTTATGATATTTACAATAGAAAGCCTATTCATATTCAGATATTAGCAGGTGCAAGAAGAGCTTTATATGAAAAGATGGAATTTCTAAATTTAAAAGACGAAGATATACTACAAATTAAAACGGATAGTATAACCTTTAAAGACCCTAAGACTAAACTAATGGCTAAAAAATTAAAGAAGATTATTAAGGATGGAATAGAAGGGTGGAAATATGAAAAATTTAATGAAATGGGCTGTCCTGCTGTATTAAATAAATATATTGGTGGGTTTGGTTATGACGAATTCTTTACAAATGATAATGTATTGTGTTCTTGTTATGCTGGAGCAGGTAAGACTTATGATATTTTAAATAATATTATTCCTAAAGCTAAAAATTATATAGTATTAACACCGTCCCACGCATCATTAAGCGAATATGTAGAAGCTAATATAGTGTGTGATGTAATACAAGTATTTACCTTAAAAAATCGTATTCCATATGAAGATATAATTATTATAGATGAAATAGGAATGATTGATAGGGCTGGATGTGATTTAATATATAAATGTATCTTAGAAGGAAAACAAATAATAGCTTATGGTGATTTTCAGCAGTTAAAACCAGTAAAATCTCAAGTTAGTGATTCTAACTTATGGCTTGATTTAGCATTTAGTCGTAGAAAACAATTAACAACTAATTTTAGAAATAACTTTACAAAAGAATACTATGATAGTTTAATTACAAGTAAAGATAATAAATATTTAACTAAACAAATTAAAAAATGGTCGGTTGGTTATAAAGAAGCGTCTGTTATTATATGCTACCGTAATAACATTCGTGAATATTATAATATGCTTAAATGCAACTACTTAAATATCCCTTATAAGGTAGATAAATATACCAGAGAATACGGCTATATAAAAGATTGTAAAATATCATTTGACCTACAGAAACTTAAAGTAGGGACTAAAATTATATCTAATACTAATGAATTAGCTAAGAGTTGTGATATTTATAATAAATTTACATTTACAATAAAAGAAGTAGATGAAAAAAATATAGTTATAACAGATGGGAAAAAAGACTATACTATTGAAAAGAAGCTATTAAATAAAGTAGTAGATAATAAACCGTTATTTAGTTTTGCCTATGCAAGAACTTTATATAGCGTTCAGGGAGCAAGTTTAGATAGTATTCATTATCCAGAAGAAGATTACTTCTTCTTAGATGGTCGTTCAGCTTATACGGCTATCAGTAGAATTAAACAAAAAGATGATGGTACACCATTTATTAATATTAAAAAGAAAAAAACTATAAAAGATTATTATAAATAGATATATTATATGTTTGATTTTATAAAACGATGGATATGGGGACCACTCGAAAAAGACATTGTTAGAGAATGGGCTACTGATAAAATAAAAAAAGAAGAAGAAGAAGCTATATTCCAGAAGAAATGTAAAGAAACCCCTTCATTTAGTAGGTGTGTAGTTGATGGAGTAGTAGCACAGCGTATAGAAAAAAGAAGCCAGAAACAAAACCATCAATTAAAATCTTATAAACAAGCCGTAAAAAAATCTGCTGATATATAATATATGGTAGGAACATTAGAAATTATTGTAGGAGTGTTGTCAGCCACATCAGCTATTTGTGGATTATTTATAACTGTATCAGAAGCTTTACCATTTATTAAAAAATATTCTGGTAATGGTGTCGCCCATTCAATATATCATTTAATTGTAAAACCTGACAAATGTGCTGAACTAAAAAATGAACTGGACGATATTAAAGAAGAAATAAAAGAAATGCATGGGACACTTGATAATACACCTTAGGATCGTTTTTTAAAAATTAATTTTTTTATTATAACCAAAAATAAAATAATTATAGTATATATAAAATGAATCGGATTACACGCATTAATTCCCAGCAGTCAGGCAACTTCACCGAAACAAATAATATTATTACATTTCGGCTTCCAGCCAACACTTATGATTTCTCAGCGTCATATTTAGAACTTAACACTATTATAGATGGAGCCGTTCAGACCGCCGCTAATTCTGGTGGCGGAGTTCCCATTTACAACCCACAATTAAAATGGTATAATACAGAGCAGACAGTCAATAATATTTCTTTCGTTAGACGCGCACAACTTAGTACGACTAAACACGGTGTCTTAGAAGATGTTAGACGCGCGGATATTTTACAAAAGAACTTAGTTAATTACACCCACGCTAATGAAGAAATTGATTCACTTTCATACAAAAACGCTACCCAAGCGTTAGATAATAATTCTACTCGTGGGTCTATGTGGAGAGAATTCACCCAGAGCGGTAGCGTCGCAAGTCGTCGCCGTCAAGCCCCTATTAATATTCCTATGTCGCAACTCGTTAGTCTCGGTAAGTCTTCTGTTTTCCCATTAGATAAAACGATGGGCGGAGTATTAGAAATAGAATTACAAGCTGGGACTGGTGCAACTGGCTGGGCGGTTTCTACTGATATTTCACTCCCCCCTGTAAATGCTATTGTTGGGACAGCTAATCCTAATGCTATTAACGATGTTCCAGACCCTGGCGTAGCTGGTGCGGCTATCGGACTGGCGGACAATCCATTAATATTAACTCTTTTATATGGAGCAACGAATACCACTAATTTCCCTTTCTGGGTCGGTATGAACTGTGCTATTGCTAAAACTGGCGGAGCAGGTGGCTCCGCTTTACTGGCTGGCGCGGCTAATGTTATTATTACAGACATAACTATCGCCGATGATGGAACAGTAGATTTAGTCTTTGACCAGTCTATTAGCGCTCTTACTAATGGTCAAACTTTAACTGGTATTACGATTACGCCAATCGTTCCAGCCACCGAACCAACCCTTAAAATCGTTTCCGCTAACTTAGTATTAAAACAGCTTATTGCCCCCCCAGTTGTGGCGTCATCTATGAGCTATACTACTTTTGATACTGAAGAATTTAGTCAAGCTGGGTCAACCCAGTTGAACCACACTTTTAGATTACCAGCGTCTTGCGTTAATGCTATTCTTATGCTTCCAAACGAAACTGGATTATCTAAATTAAATGCTTTAAATAACTATAGGTTATCACTTGATAATATCCCAATCGTCAATCGTTCTATTGATGTTGCTGGTGGGGTTCGTAATCAATTACATTTTGATTTATTGATGCGGTCTTTCCAGAAAGGTGGTATAGAGCTTAAAAACACTTCTGGAGTTATGAGAGCCCAGAATGGCTTATTAAACTCACAACGACGCGGTCAGAATGCTGGGCGAGAAGACGAGTGTATCATAATAGGCGCACCTTGCTATCAGTCAGATTCTTCTAAATTATTACAAGTCAATATGAATGCTACTGGCACGACTATTGTTAATCTTACTGTATTTAAACAACTGGTAAGAACTATCGAATTTTAAATAATTATTTTATAATGATAAAAAATATAATATTATTATATAATAAAATGCGATTGATTAGGCTAACATCAACTTCACCAGACGGTATTATAGATAATAATTTCCAAGCTGAAATTTTACTTAAAGAAAATTCACAAATAGCGTTAGATAGTTTAACTATGGAAATAAGCCCTGCTGAGATTATAGTAGATGATAAGAACGACAAGATAACTTTTAGTATAGAAGTAGGCGAATCATTAGCCGATAAATCAATTAACATTACCCATGGAACTTATGGCGGAGAATCAGTAGGAGCGAGAACCTATGCTGCTCTATTAGCAGACATACAATTTAAGATGATGAAAACCTTATCTACTTATAGTGATGCTGGAACTCGTAAAATGCTTGGGTCTGAATATAAGGTATTTTATAACAATAATGGAAAAACCGAAATAGCTGTGGCACAAGCACCCCATACTTTAATAACATCAAACCAGACTGGGAACTGGGTTTTATCTAATATTACTATTAGTGCCGATGGCTTAACTATTAGGCGTGGACCTACTGGAACAGCTGGGGATTTAGATTCTTATATGTATCAACCTATTCGTCTTGCTCGTGGTGGTGGTATGGCTCAAGTGCGTGTGGGGGTTTCTACCGCTGGGGCGGATTCGGACACCGCTGGATTTATTCTTGGTGTATCAACAACTAACCCAGCTCTTTGGGCTGGGGGAACTTTAGAAGATGCTTTAGAAGACATAGCGTGGGGCGTTCAGTTTGTTAATGCAGCTACGGAATATCAATTAATAGAAGATGGTGAAGGTGCTAACTCTGGGACTTCGCCCATCGGTGTGGGTGGCGCCCCTGGCACTAATGATTTGATACAAATAGGACAAATATATAATGATGGTGATGAAACTACTGAATTTGCTATAAGTATTATTCAGACTGATGGGTCAATTAGCGTTTTATCTGATGGTATAGATGTATCAGCAGACGAAACCTATTACGCAATATTAATAATGGTAGGTAGTAATGATGATTCGGTGGCTGGTGCATGTAGCGCAGGTGATTTAATAACTTTTACTGACCCATATGACCCACGAACAAATGCTATACCAGCTACAGAACATTTTGCAAAAGGAGCTAACGAAGGGCTTATCCAGCAGGAAAAACAAGTTCAGATATATTACAATTTCCTTGATAATACACTAAGAGATTATTTAGGTTATATTAATCTAAAGTCTGGTAATTTAGCATATACAATATTAAGAAGTTATATATCATTTTATCCAGCTTTCGCGTCAAGTGATACTGTAGATAATTTTATCTTTGAGTTATTAAATTTAGATTTAGAATCGTATGATGGCTTTACCGAACAACGACAGAATTTTTTATCCACAATTCCTTCTACAGCAACGACAGATGACGTAGTATCATATAAGACATCTTATCCTATATTTTTAAATCTTTCTAATAAAAAGCCCTTTACTATAAGAAATATAACGGCGAGAGTCCTAAGTTTCGGTAATCGTCCTTTTAATACTCGTGGGCAGACAACCGCTACAATTTTAATTAAAGACTCTGACGATAGATAGATACACAAGTTATATAGAAAATTATTTTGTATATATTATATTATATAGAAAATGACCGAATCTGATATATTTGAGAAAGAAGAAATAGTGAATGAAGTTAAAGAAGTAGAGCCAGAAGTTGAACCAGTACCTAAACCAAAGAAAGAAAAGAAACCACGGAAAAAAAGGAAGCCTATGACTGACGAACAAAGAGAAGCTATGTTAGCCAGATTAAAAGCTGGTCGTGAAAAATCAGCTAAGACTCGCCGTGCAAAAGCAGATGCTAAGGCAGAACTAAAAAAGAGTAATAAAAAAACTATAACTAAAATTAATTCATACGACCACGAAGGGGCTAATAAAATTTTATTAGATAGAATTAATCGCTTAGAAAGTATGATGCACGACTATAAGCCCAAGCCTAAAAAAGTAAGTGGTGCTGATATAATGTCAGTAAGAAAACCGAAACCCAGTAAGCCAATCCCAATAGTTAAACCGAAACCTAAGGGCATAGATATATCAACCTATAGACGAAGTTTATGGTAATAAAAAAAAGTATTATTATATTAATAGATGAAAGTTCTAAAAGTTAAAGACCCCAGCGAGAAATATAAAATTAAACACAAACTATTTGATATTCCCTTCAGTTTAATTATAGTGGGAAAGTCAGAATTGAGCGGTAAATCTAATTTTATTACGTGGCTTTTATTGAGTGATAATGCTGGATATAAAGATGTCTGGGACGGTGAGAATGTCTATATAGTTAGTCCATCATTACGAACGGATTATAAATTGCAAGTAATAAAATCCCAGCTGGATATTCCTAATGGTAATCTTATAGAAGAATATGACGAGCAACTATTAGAGAGTATATATGAAATGATAGAAGAAGAATACGAAGATGCTATTAATGATAAAAAAAAACCTAAACAATCTTTAATTATATTTGACGATATGAGCTTTGGTAAAAAACTAAAAAAGAAAGGGTCTATCATAGAAAAGATATTCTGTAATGGTCGCCATAATTTAATTAGTGTTATTACTACTACACAAGCATATACAAGTTTATTAACAGAATGCCGTGAGAATGCTAAAGCAATGGTTTTATTTGATATGTCGGATAGACAACTTGAGAGAGTAATAGACGACCATTCAACTATGGGGTCAAAATCGTTTAAACAGATGTTTAGGGATACGGCTTCCCAGAAGAAACATTCTTTTATGGTTGTTAATTATTCTAATAAAAATTCTGAACGCTTTCTTGATAGTGAGTTTAGACCTATAGATATTAATAAATATAAAAAAAAGAAATAATTCGTTTTAATAATGAAATAAATATCTCTGTATATTATATATGAAAAACATAGACAAAGATATAGAATTTGGATTAACTGGAGAACAATATACTAAACCCTTTATAGAAAAAAGTTTAGGTATTACTATTGAAAAAACATTAGACGAATACCATAGTTTTGATTTTATAAGTGAAGATAAAACAACATTTATAGAAGTCAAGACACGGAATATAACTTATGCTTGTGCTAAATATTATAAAGAATTATTCATATCTACATCGAAAATAAACTATATTAAACATAATCCTACTAACACCTATTACTTCTGTTATAACTTACACGACGCAATATTATTGTATAAGTATAGTACATCTAAATTAAATACAACGATAAATGGTAGAATGGACGAAGGATTAAAAAAGTTATGTCTTTTACCAGTTAAAGATATGAAATGCATACATTATAAAAATTAGGGAATTAATTTATTTATATGACTAATATATAAATACATTATGAGCGAAGCTTCTGACTCATCTAAATATTTTAATTTAACTAACTTTGGTTTAGGCGCATCAAACGAAATAGACCCAGAATCAGCAAGAAAATCGGCGAATGAATTACAAGAAAAACTATTTGAGAAGCTTGGATTAGAGAATGTTCTTGAACCATTTACTTTACAAACGGCTCATTCCGCGATGAAGGGATCTAAGCATGGATTAGGCGCAATCTGGAAAACCATTTATAATAAAGCTAAGGCACAAGGTAAATCATTAACAAGTCGTAAGGCGAAACAAGTAGCTGACTACTATAAGGGAGAAGGACAAAAAATAGCTGATAAATCCCCATCGGCGTTTAATGACTATCTGGCGGATTTACAAGAAAACGGATTTAAAGATGCTACACTAAACGCAGTAGATAGGGGGATTAAACACACGGCAGCCAGAATTACCCACGATGATTTTATAGTAGGCGACGGTGATGAAGCTGGACCTATTACGAAAGAAGCCTTAGATGCTTTAGACAGAAAAGGACCACCACAAACCAGAGAAGAATTACTTAATAAGGTTCTTGATAGATATGTAGATGGAAAAGAACCAGAAGACGATTCTATGAACCAGAGCGACGGCGTATTCGGTCAAACTTATGCGGATGCAAAGGGACAGCTAAGTGATTTTGACGCTGGAAGATTTAACTGGTCTGATTCAGATTCAGCAGCACCATCAGAATCAGATTCCCAACCACCAGCACAAGCACCAGCACGACCAGTAGAAGTTCCAGAAGGCTCGGCTGGAGCAGGTGAAGACGCTATAGCACAAGCACAAGCACAAGCACAAGCACCAGCACCAGCACCAGCACCGGCACCAGTAGAACCAGCACCAGCAGAACCAGCACCAGCACCAGCAGTAGAAGCACCAGTAGAAGTAGACCCAGAAACACAATTAAAACAAATAACAGCGTCCCTTGACCAGCGTTCCGCGGATACTAAAAACGCAGATAAAGTAATGGGTCAGCTGGACTTATTACGCCCAGTTGCAGAAGACAAACCAAAATTTACTCCTAAATTAAGAGAGATGATTAACAAAGAATTAAGTAGTAAAGCCCATCTTAGACGTGGAGCGTCTGAAATGGTGTCGCAAGTAGAAGCACGAGAAAAAGCTACATATGAGAGTCAATTATCTAGCATAAGAGCCACAGAAAGTGCGCGGTTAGGGGAAGGCTTTACTGAAGGGCGTGGAATGCTTAGGAGTGAAATAGCTGGATTTGCCGAACCCATAGAAAGAACACCATCATTTTTGAGTAGAGCATTTTCTTCTGTTAAAGGTAAAGTTAGTTCTTTACTATCTGGTTCTCAGCGAGATGTAAGTGGATTAGGTAGTTTAAATACGGTAGGGGCAGATATTTTAGAACCTGCGCCATCATCGGCTTTTTCTAACCCATTTGGAGCTGGAGAAGCATCTGGGGGAAGTGCATCGGATAGTAGTTCAGTTGCTTCAGTTGAGCCACGAGCTGTGCGACAAGTTGTCCGACGAGATTTACAACGTGGCGGTCGTCCTGTTAGACTTCCTGGTATGGGTGGCGAAGGTCAAGGCGGTGGTGGTTTCGGCGGTGGTAGAAATCCATGGAGTAGGCGCGTGGCGGATGATGTAAATGCCCCCACACAAAGCGGTCGTGATGCTATGAGAGCCAGATTAGAAGCCTTTGAGAAGCAGTTATCATCTGAAAGCGACGCCGAAACAGTTAAGCATCAAACTAATGGATTAACAGATAAAGCAAGAGCAGAGCAACGCGCAAGTCTATTTGCTGATACTACCGAAAGTGATATTGACGAAGTGGCTGAAGCAGGGCTTAAATTAGGAAGGGGGGCTTTAGATGCTGGACTGGGCGGTTTTGTGGCTGGTGCTGGTCAAATTATCCCAGCCGTAGGAAAAATATTAGACCCTAAGTCATCTGACCAAGAACGAGCCCAAGCTGAAAATCAAGCAGTCATAGGAGAAGGTCAAGGCGGAGCCCAAGCTGTCGGTGGTCAAATAGTAGGAGCAGTTAAAGAACGAGTTCTGGGAGACGGTCAATATGCTGGGGCTAGAGTAGCTCGTAGCGTGGCGTCTGACGATACCCTTTCGATAGCTCGTAGTGATTCTGGCTCTATGGCTGATAGGTCAGATGCTGGTAGTGAAGTATCTGGTGGTGATGCTTCTACTGTGGTTAGGGATGATGCTTCTACCGTAGTTGGTGATGATGCTTCTACTGTGATTCGTGGTGATGATGCTTCTACCGTGCTTGGTGATGACTTTACAACAAATATTGGTGCCGCCGCGCCTTCTGAAACTGGAGCGGTAATAGGGGGAGC
>Ga0209336_10001314_pt1 | contig 12162 bp, 6 predicted proteins | sample LinPmetageLP32_FD_184042 | JGI IMG/M metagenome (GOLD analysis project Ga0209336, IMG submission 184042) | Marine viral communities from the Pacific Ocean - LP-32 (SPAdes) (version 2) | ecosystem: Environmental > Aquatic > Marine > Oceanic | place: Pacific Ocean | collected 2009-08-23 | reverse complement strand
ATATTGATGTAAAACTTCTTGATACGTACCAAACACACAACGCTTATACCAAAAACTGTAAGTAAACGTTGTAAGACTACCCTGACTTGAAGGAGTCCGTTTCAAGTAAGGGCTATCGGCATCATTAAATTTTAAAGACTGGCCTATGTTGTACGGATAAAACCCTGTGCTTACTTCACCTGAACCATGACCTTTTATAACACTCATGTTATACCCCTATGTCAGAGCGGCTGAAGCTGAAACCAGTATTGTATTAGTGCCACTTGCTGCTGAACAATAATAAGCCAGATGATATGTGCCAGTTGCTGAAATAGCAGTTAATGATGCCGCACTTATTGCTACACTGGCATGAGCCGCAATAGCGTGATTACCACCATTTACAAACATAATATTTCCGCTTTGTCCTGCCACTGGATTTGTAAAAGTAAGCGTCAAACCGCCAGACGCTGTTGACTTAAAATCGTTGCCAACAGCCAAATCAAAGCTGCCATCGTTGTCTGTGGTAACGTGACCAGATGCCCTGCCAGCTACAGTAACATCATCACCCACAACAACATCACCGCCAGAAATTGTGCCAGTAGTAGTAATAGATGATGCACCGTTATCTATGTTGCCAAAGCCAGATGTAATGCTGCCACCAGTGCTTAATGTTTTATTAGTAAGTGTGTCGGCTGAGATAAGTGACACTAGCGTTGAGTCAGCGCCAATTGGCAACAACATACTGTTGGTTATACCAGAGCTATGAAGTTGTGCTTTAAGGGTTTGACCGTGTGAATTATCTGAGCAATTCAAAGTTAAAGTGCCAGAGTTTGTATTGCCTCTTACAATTACAGTGCCAGTGCCGTGTGGCGCAAGGTCAATGCTTCGATTACTGGATGAGACAATATCTCTAGTCAAGACATCCAAGTCACCGCCTAATTCTGGGCTAGTATCGCCAACAACATTTGTTAGTGATCCAGCACCATCATTGCCTGAGTAACTAAACTGTACTGTAATGCCATCATTGTTGCTAAACGTGCCGTTTGAGACAACGTGGGTTACGGCAATCTTGCTATATCCAGATGCGTTAGTGACTGCACCGCTAACCTTAAACATAGCATAGGTACTAGCAGTGCCTTCTTTAGTTACAAGTATTATACCGCTAGCCGTGGCATTAGATACGTCATCAAAAGACTGCACAAAAGTGCTTATGTCCACGCCATTGTCATCATTGTCATCTACAAATATTACGCTCGCAGAACTAACTGTGCCGTTGTTAAAGGCTAACTTGCCCCCGCCTGGATCAGCGTCAGATGTAGAATTGCTAAAAGTCAAAGCCAAACCAGCGTTAGAGCCAGCAGCACCAGTTGACCCAGTGTTACCAGTAGCCCCTGTGTTGCCTGTTACAAGCCCAAAGGCCAGTGCTAACGCGCCAGAGCTTGCAGTGTAGGTTGCCGCAGCCGTAGGCGTTCCACCAGCACTCACGGCTGATACAGACGATGTTACAGCGTCAATTTTACCTTCAGTAACAACCAAGTTACCAGAGCTATCAAATCCAAGTATCTTATTAGCGCGTGCTGTTGCGTCAGCAGTAAACTCAGAGGTAGCAATCACATTGGTTTGTGACACTTTTAATGACCGCCCAATGTTTTCTTCTAGCTCTTGGGTAATAAGAGTTAACTTATCAAGCGCATCTTCATGGCTGTCAGCAGGGAACGGATCGTTTGGAGTGTAATCCGTTAGCTGTGTACGCGCTGTGTTTCTAATAAGAACGACTGTTTGACCAGATGCAGGGGTGTTACCGCTAGTAAACGTGACGTTACCACCACTTGAGTTACCCACATTAGATACAGTGTAATGAGTTGTTTTGGTTTTAGTCGCTTCAGCACCAGTGCTATCTGTACGAATAATAACCGTAATATCATCGTCATCAAATATCTTGAAGCCATAAGCAAAGACAGTTGTACTGGCGTTGCCGCTATAACTATTCTTTGTGGTTGTGCTGCTAACTGTCATTTTCTGTCTCCAAACACTTGCTTAATGTACCAGAATGTTGCCCTTTTAGAAAGAGTGTTAGTTCTGCTTTACTTCCTTTAGCCCTTCTAAAGACAATCTTGCTATGTCAATCATAGATTGATAAGCGTCATCTATTAACTGACGTTTTTCTATCGTGTCCATATCACTCATGTAAATAGTTCTAATTATTTCTCTTATTGCACTCATTGCTTCTCTTGCATCTCGCAACGCTAAAAGGTCTAAATCAGATTTTCTTAACAACTCAGGTATTTCTTCAAACCTTTCTTCACGCTCTAATTTGTCAAGAGTTTTTATAAAACCTTCAGCTTTCTTGTATTTTTGATAAAACCTCTGGATATACTCAGAAGAGCCAGTAGCATCTCTAACTAAAAATGCTTTTATAACTGGCAAATCTTCTAGCTGAAACTCAGGTTTTTCTGGTGTTTTTACAATACCGGATTCCCTCAAACCATAATCAAGAGTTTGAATGGTGTATCTTCCTAATGTTCCTGTCCAATTACTTATTAACTGGTCTAATCTGGCTGGGCTACCCATTTTACCACCAGTAATCTCACTTATAGCCTTGCCAACAACTTTTGCTGTCTCACTCGTATACTCATTATACTGGTACTCAGGCAGCATATTTTCTGATCCATAAGGAATAATAGGCGTATTGTTAAATAAGTTTTTGTTACTAAACGCTTCTATTGCTGGTTTAGCCACATCAGGAATTGGCACAAGTCCAGTTGCATTGCTCGTTGTCAAGTCTTTGATAAAGTTCGTTAAAGGCTCTGGGTCTGCTTCATAAGCAGCAGTTAATATTCTTTCTACACCAGAGCCAAAAAGCAACCCAAGCTCAAATGGTTTTGGTATTCTGTAGATGGTATGATCGTTGTCATCTTTATATATTTTATCACCAATACCTATTTCGGGCGTAATAACAATCCAAAACATATCTTTTTGCCAAGCTGGTAGTTGCTTGTATCTTGGGTCATCTTTGTTGGCAAACCAAAGCAAAACACTTGGCGCAACTATATATTTAAATATTTTTAATGAAGTGCCTTTAGGATCTTCTTTAAATGACTTAGCAATCCTTGCATATCCTTGAAGCCTTGCGTTAAAAAATGACGACAGCATATTTACAGCGTGTATTTTTGAACCCATTTTGGCAAAGTCGATGCTAACATCTCGGCCTTCAAAACCCATCCTGTCTATTACTTCTCGTTCTGTTAAAGAAGTATCTCTTCTCATTTCTTTTGCAGCTAATTTTTGCACCCCAATTCTTGTTGTGCCTTCAAAAACTTCAGAAAGAACACGCAAAGTTTCTATTGGCTGTGTAACAATGTTTCTTACTTTTCCAGCAGTTAAATATTTTTGTATATCCCTTTGAAAATAGTTTCTATCCATACTAACAACCATAGATTGCATACCACCAGATTTCATAAAATCTTGGTAAACTTTATCTTGTTTAATAATGTGGAAAAAACCAGACCATGAATCAATAAAAGGTTTAAAATCTCTTTGGCTTGTAACCGCTGATCCTGTTGTGTCTCTCATATAGTTGCGAACCATAAAGTCTGGAGCAAGTGTTGCCCCCGCCCTTAAAACTCTAGCTGGCACTGCTAAAATTCTTAACAGCATATTAGCTTCGCCTCTGCTTGTATCCCTTAAAGCCTCGACAACTTGTTCACCTACTTCCCATATTTCTCTTTTGCCGTTTCTAAAAATAGCAATTTCACTTTTGCCGACAATCCCATGTTCACGCCTAAAGACAGTCATGCCTTCAGCAAACTCTGGTTTTATAGGAGCATCAAAAGCGGCTTCCAACTCTTTTACTTCAATTTGAGTTGCTTTAACTTGTGCTTCGCTTCTGCGAATTTCTGGGAAAACCTCTGGCATTTTTTCTACCATCTCAATCAAATCAACAAAAGTTTTGTTTCTTTCTGCTATCTTGACATGATGTATGGTATTTAAATAAACGCTTTCAATCGGGTTTACTATTTTTCTTTCGCTGCCTTTAAATTTTTTAAAAGGATTTTTAACAGCTTGACCAAACTGAGCTTTGCTTGCCGCCACCCCCTCATCTAAAACACGATAGAAAGGAACAAAATCTCTGTTTGCCTCAAGCATTAACTTCATATCTTTTTCAGATATAATTCCGCTATCCTTTAAATAAGTTACTACCCTATTTTGGAAATCAACCATTTCTCTAAAGATAGGCTCATATACACTTTCTAAACTCTTAACAACAGCTTGAGCTTCGGCTACTGGAACGCCTGTTTCTTTGCCCTGACTTGATTTTTCTAACGCTCGTTTAGAAACAGCATAAGCACTAAACTCTTTAAATTTTGCGTTTGTGTTGATGCTTTCAAGTATTTGTCCTAATCCCCTGCCGTTGGTTTTTAAAGTTTTAAAATCAAGAGTGCCATGCTGAATCATGTGCATAGCCCTTCCTATCATTCCAGGCTGTATTCTTAACTGGGTATAAGGGTTCATAGCCCCAGTTTGACCACCAGCCTCTTCAAATCTTTTTACTAATTGAAAAACTGGGTGGGCTTTATCAAAAAACATTGTGATAAAGTCAGCCTTAACTTCTCCGAAAGACCTTTTAGGTTGTGGAACATCAAATTGTATTCTGCCAATAACAGTATTTACTGCATCAGATGTAGCGATCTGCACAACTTCTGGTGCTACATTACCAACTTTTGTAGTGTCTAGCGGTGCTGCCGCTTCTGCTAAAGGTGGTTCTTTAATTTGCGACAGTTCTTTTTGAGCCGTTTCTAACTGCGATTTAAGCCTAATATCTATTTTTCTTGGCTCTACAAGACCTAAACCTCTGTTAGCTCTATCTTTTTGTGCTTCTAAAATTTGGCTAATTTTTGTTTCTAGCTCTACAACTCTAGCTTCTGTTTTCGCGTTCATTTGAACTGTAGGCTCAACAACAGTGGCTTCTGCCTTAATAGGCGCATCTATAGTTTCGGTAGCTGTGTCTTTTAATTCTTTTGCTTCGGCAGCGGCCTCAACTGGTTTTGCTGGCTCTATTGTTGGTTCAATTTTAACAGGTTTTTTAGCTTCTGAAGCAACTACGGCTTCATGGAAATCACTCATTTTAACTGTAGGAGTTTTTATTGGTGGCGCTTGTGTTGGCTCAACAGCTTCTAAACTTAAATCTTTTAGCTGACCTTTTTCGCCAGCCACAGGTATTGCTGGCTTTGAGCCTTCTACAAAAGGTTCTATTCTTTCTGCTGGTACGACTTCATCTCTAAATTCTTTTATGTTACGGCTTGCCACATCTTCCATTTTTTTAGGGTCTAATAAAATTTCCCCCACTACTTCCGCTGGCGATTTGTTAGTTCTTTTAACTCGGTTAAGAACCATGCTAGTGCTTTTGACAGTTCCTTCAATACCAGCAAATGTTCCCAAAACTAAAGCCGTGTTTATAAGTTCATTTTTTGTAGGCATTTTTTGTTCTAGTAATGCACCCATACCAGTAAAAGCAACATATTGGGTGGCGTAATTACCTATAATACTACTTTGCAACCCAAGCGTTTTTGGTGCTTGCATAGCTGTGCCAAGGATAACCCCAGACTTTAACCCTTCTTTAATCCCATGATCTACATATAGCTTCCACCAATCTTTAAACCCGCCAACTTCATCTCGTTGCAAAGCCTCTAAATACATATGTTTAATACTATCGTTTACATACCCAGCCGCAAATCCTGTTGCAAATTTATTGCCGCCAGAAAGTTTATTACCCGCAATAGCGGCAGAAACATAAAATGGCAAATCTCCAGTAATTGCAGAAACGCTTTCCCACCATCTTTCTATATGCCCTGTGTCCTCCGGTTCAGCAGAGAGTGCTTGCCCCACATCAATACCAACACCACCTTTTGTATGGTATTGTAAGGCAAGGTTAATATTTGATTTACCCATGCCCCTAGACCAATACTCACCAAATTCTGCATCACTACCCACAGACCATTCTTTTACTTCTGCAAAATCTTCTTTTACTTTTTGACCAGCTTCCTCAAGTTCACTTATAGGAACTCCCATAATGCTTTCATTTGATATATCTCTATTAAAATGTTTTTTTGTTTCGTTAGCAATGCTTTGCCAATATTGCTTAATAGGGCCAATGACCCTTTCGTCATCATCTCGCACAATGCCAGATTCAGCCGCTACTTCCTCTGTGGTAAACCCAGCATCAATTAGCTCTTGAGATTGCTGCTTTATCTCTGCGTTGATTTCGTTTTCGCTAAAACCAGCCCCAGACAAATCTGATGATATGCCATTTAAAGAACTCATTGATCTCTTAGCTTCCTATAAATTGCTGGCTTTCCACTAGTAACCCATGTTTTATAAACCTCTGACGCCAAGTAATCTTGTGGTGATTGTCCTGGCAATCTTGCGGGTGGTCTGACATCTTGTAGGGTTGGTGGCAATTGATCTTTAAAGGAATCGGTTATGTTTTTTAGTTGATCTTGTTTAGTAGGCGCGAACATATCGTCAGGCTTTAGCAAATAGTCTGGGTGCCTTGGGTCTAACATATTTTTGTAATTAAGTCCTGCACCCAACCCCTCTTCAAATCTTCTTCTCATCTGTACTGTAAAATCATAAAACCTAGTATCAGATGTTGGGTCAAGCCTTCGGAAAGCCGCACTACCCATAATAGATTGCTTGTTGCCATTTACAAAATCATCAAATCCTTTAAATGCTTCTGTTTTTGTTTTTGAATCCGCGCTAGTAGAAGCGTTCTTTCTACTTGTTATTAGGCCAGCAAAATGTTCTATATCTGTGCTGCTTAAACCGTCTCCAAACCTGTCAAGCAAACTTAATCCTTCGGGTGGTACAGAAGATGGGTCTGTCATTAATTTATATTTTTGAGTTACGTCTGTAACCTTTCCTTGCAAAACTAAGGCAGAAGTTCCTTGATAAACAAGAGGCTTGCTATCCGTCAGGACAGTGCCACTTGCAACCTTGCTTGCCATAGACGTAAGTTGTTCCCTATACTTCTGTCCTTTTTCGCCTTTGAAATCCAAGTTCCTTATATCTACAATACTCATTGTGCCGCTAACCACAGATTTAATGTTGTCTGTATATAAAGTTTCATTAGCCTCATCGTCTCTTCGATCAGATTGCCTTTGACTAAAATTAAGCTGTGCAATAGAAGCTGATCTTCTTTCTGCTAAAACTCTACGAAAATCTGCTTTGCCCTTGTCATCCAAAGACCTATATTGCTGCTGCATTATTTGATTGCCACCAAACTCAGATTTTGCGGCATCATCATATCTTTCGTTTATTTGGCCTTCATTTGTAATGTTTCCATTAGTAATATCTTGATCGTCAATTACTGTGGTTAGCGCTGCTACAGTGTTATCTCTAATGCGATTTCTTGTTGTTTCAATTTGAGTGCTAAACGCTTTTAAATCACCGGCAGTTAAATCTTTGTCACGCTCTATATCAAATTGAATATCAAACAATTCTGCCGTACTGTCGGTTGCAGCCAATCTTTTCTGATATGAAAGTTTAGCTATTCTTTGCCTTGCACTTACCGAGTTGTCTTTTAAATTTAAATCTTTTTTAAATGAAGAGGCTATATTGTCATCTATTTGTTGTATCATATAATCTCTGTCTGGATGACCTATCGGCAAATCTGAGGCTTTGCTAATATTGTTTTCATTTAAAGCATTAGCAGCATTTAACCTAATATTTTGCCCACGGTTGTAAGCGTTTATTTTGCCCTTACTGCTTTCACTAGAAAAAATTGGCAACAATCTTCTTGTCACAGTATTTAACTGAGATTTTGTAAGCGGCAATTGTTTCAGTCTATCTAACTCTTTGTTTTGAAATTTTTTCCAGTTTTTTTCATAAGTAGCTGTATCAGTGTCTTTGTTGTTTAGTCTAAAATTTTCAGCCCTGTTTTGCAGACTTAATGTCTCTTCGTCACCAACACGGTCAGTTTCGGCTTTCTTTTCTTCCATTTGAAATTGAAAAGCAGCATTTTCTAAACTTTTGCCAAACTCAGAAAAACCTTTTTGTGCAGCAGTAAACGCGCCTTCATTGGCACGAACACCTTGTATTGGCTTCGTTGTTACCGTCTGGCCTAAACCTTGATTGTATAGGGGTATCTTTGGCATATCTTATCCCATCAAAGTTGCAGCTTTAGAGCCGCTGTTAACAAGGCTGGCGTATGATTGGTATTTAAGGCCAGATGCTTTTGCCCTACCTTCTAGCCGTGTCATTGCAGCTTCTTGAGTTTTCATAGCTTGCTCTCTGCTACTGGCTTGTTGTATGCTAAGAGCATCTAATTCTTTAGCAAAAAAAGTGTCCTTTAAAGCATTTAAGGTGCTACCTGCCATTTGCACCCCAGAAGCAGCGGTCATCACTCTTTGTGTTCCAACTAATCGTTCTGCATTTTTACGCAGTGACACTTCTTCTTGAGCTTTGACTTCAGCAAGAGCAACCTTTTCCTGTTCTGCAACTTTAGCATTATATTCAGCAATCTGCTGCACTTGCTTTGCTTCAGCTTGCTTTCCCTTGAAAGACATTGTGCCGCCCACGGCAGTTCCTACTGCTGCCATTGTCATTGGATCCATTATTGCACCCTCGCATAACGATAGTAGTCAGTGCCATCTAGCCCAAACTTTCTCATTAGCCCCTCATTTTCAAAGCCCAACCAACCTATAAAACGCACAGCCTCATCGTCATTACAACTGACACTGGCTTGTAACCTATTGTAATTGTTTTCTTCTTGTATGTAATCCAGCATGGCGCGTGAGTATTTAGCTGCCGTTAGTGGTTTATCATAGGCATATGATGACATAATAAAGAACGCTTCAGCCACGCCCTGCCATAACTGATACACGCCACCTAAAGCGAATATCTTGTTATCCATCATACCTGTGTAAGCCACCATAGAATTATCACTTGTAAATGCTACCTTTGCCGCATCTGGGAAATGGTAACGAGTTTCAATTTGCTCAATGTGTTCCTTTTTAAATGGCACAATATTAAGCGTCAAAAGTATTAGACCTTCTCATAATTGCCAGTACCGCCATTGGTAATGGTTGTGTTTGTTGTATCACAATTTGGGCATCGTTGTCATATCCAGATGGAAACGATACTTCTTTATCTCCGTTAAACATAGGCACAGCTTCATTCATAGACATACTACTGTCGCGGAAAGGTACTCTGTCTAGGTTCGCTGTAGATGGCCCTATCTCTGCACCAACAGTGTTGTTAAACCTAGCAGTTACGCCATGAATACGTTTGATCTTGCCTTGTGCAATACCATCATCTGCACCAGCTTCTAGCCGTAGGGTTTCCACAAAGGATGTATAACCGTGGCCTAGATGCACTTTAGATGCGCTGCGATCCAGTGTTACTGTGCCGCCTGATACAATCTTATCAGCATGGGCAGAGCCATCAGCCAGAACCGCTAGTGTCTGGCCTTCTAAATGATTGATGCCTGTTATGGTTGTTGTAGCTGTGCTGTCGTAAGTTAGCCCATTATCCACAAAAAAAGCGTCAGTAATATCATCATTGAAGTAAAACGATTTAATAAAGCCAATCTGCCTTGTGGTTGCCCCATCTATTGTACGCTTTACAGATAAATATATCTGATCCTCAGAGCCGCTAGGTATGGATGTTAGACTTTCTACTACAGCCCTGCCCTCACTTGTGGCGGCAAGCCTTGTGCTATCTGATGTTACAACGGTTAGAAACCCCTGACTTTCTGGGGCTGTCTCTTTGATTGTAACAACCGCTGCCGCTGGGTTAGCTACAGTAAAATCCGCATGAGCATTGATGCGTGTAAAGATGTTGTCAGCCGTTGCATTATTGCTTGAGTTTGGCCTCCATCCTAAAGATGTGTCGGCTGGGTCAGAACTGCCAGCAGCTTCACTTGTAAATGTTACTGAAGTGCCATCACTCTTGGTAAGAGTAATCGTTGATCCAACTGCTATATTTGCATAATCAGCAACAGTTACAGTAGCCTCTCCAAACTTGCCACCCAGAGGATGTTCATGCCACCCGATAGCACCGTTAGCGCGGTCATAAGTTAGCCCTATAAGTCTGCCATCAGCGTGAACAAACCAAAGAACTAGCTCTGGCTCTTGCTGCCAAACCATGTCAGTCAGGCCACCGCGAGGCAAATGGTCTGCTAAAATACTTAAATCAATACCTAGTAAGCCATCAGTATCTAAATCAAATGTAATCTCTTTGACCTTTTCTTGGCCTTTTTGAATAAGAATTGTACTGTTGCCAGCCCTTAATGGTCTTACATCTGATGTGCCAAACGTAGTTTCACGCAACACATTGACGTTAGTTGGCGATACTGGCGTAGTTCCAGAGCCGCCAGATAGCGTAAACTCTGCGCTAGTCGTAAGAATTTGCAGAAATCTTGCTGGCAAAAGATGTTTGATCACGTTCACTTTGTCAGATGCAATCGTAAAGTTTACCGCACTGTCATCTATAGTACCTGGGGTATGGTTCTCAAAGTCAGCAGAAACACTCCCAAATATCGTCTGTGGCTGGCCTGTCGTGCCAGCGAAGTACAAACGCTCCTCATAGAAGCCAACAGCCCTTGGTTGGCCTTGTGTGCCGCCAAAAGCACCCAATGACCAACGAGTTGTGGTATTGCTGCTACTAACAACGCTTGCTGGCAAAACACCAGCGTCATTCTTGAACAATGCTGTAACCGCAGTTGCGCTAGTAAAAGCTGTTATTTTTAAGTATCCAGAGCCACTATGTTGATAAGCCCAAGTAATAGCACCGTATGTTTCAGAGCCAGACAGGTGAACTGGTGGGGTTAGCCCAGAAGCATCTGTGCCGCTGTCTGTCTTTTTATAAACATTATCACCAAACCTTACTAAAGCGTTTTGATCGTAGTTGGTACTTGCTTTCCATTCGTCATGCTGCACCTCTATAACCTCACGCAGCCTTACCAAACGCCCTACATCAGTAGCCGCAAACAAACTGGCAGATGCGGTAAGTGTTACGCTGCCTGTGTTAGCGGAAGCATATATGGTTGTGTCGGTGATGTTTTCATCTAAGTATGGCCCATCAACAAAGTCTATATCTGACAAGCTCCACCCAGTATGCGCTGATGTTCTTGTCAGCTTTGCTGGCTCATGGCTTTTGTGTGATAAATAAATAATGTCAGCAGATTGAGTATAGTTTATCTCAAACACTTGTGCTGCTGTATATGTAGTCGTTACCTCTACAATCTTACCAGCAGTGCCACCACTGTCATAAGCCGTAAAGGCAGAACTGTTTACACCGCTTAACTGAAATGTATTTGTGGCTGTGCCAGCTACAGTAAACTCGCGGTTATTTACCTGTGTCATGCCAACAACACCGCTAATCATAACGCGATCACCGTTGCTGTATCCATGCCCATTAGATGTTACAACAGCAGGGTTAGCGGCAGTAATTGCTGTGATTGCTTTTGTGGCCTCAGTTACAATGCCACCATCTTTATAGATGCGAATGTAATTTAAACCAAACTCAAGCACATACGCTTGCTCATCACTAAACTCAAAGTCAATTAGCCTTACTGTGCCACCGTCTTTTGTAGTCCCAGCGTAGTTAGTTCCAGGCCGCCTAGCTATTCCGCCTTGAGGAAACACAACCATATTCTGCAATGTCTTAACAGATTGGTTATATTTTTCTAAATCAATCCTGCCTTCAAGCCGTGGCGATATAGCACCAGCGCGGAAGTTCGTTAGGATACTGGATACACGCGCCATATGTTAATACCTGATGTCGATAAAGTAATCCGCTACTGGCTGTTCTGGGTAGCCTTCCATAGAATCCACACCCTTGGCTTCTTTTAATCTGGATTCATAGAGACTAAACATTTGCTGTGCTACAGAGTTGCTACCAGTAATTGCATAAGCTGTATCAGCCGCAAGCCTGTGAGCTATGGCATTAGATAGCAAGGCATCGTAATCTTCTGTATCTTCTAGCCGAGATATATAAATAATTTTGCAAGCGTCATCGTTGCTTAAAATCTTACGCCCTTCTATCTTAAACATTCTGTTGCTGTCATATGCAGCAAGGTCATTATTTACGTTAGTGTTCCAATAAGAAAGAACCCTTAGACAGTAAGGATCAGCGGGTAATTGAAATTGATGGGTAAAACCAAAGGCAGGGCCAACACTGTTA
>Ga0209336_10001311_pt1 | contig 12180 bp, 19 predicted proteins | sample LinPmetageLP32_FD_184042 | JGI IMG/M metagenome (GOLD analysis project Ga0209336, IMG submission 184042) | Marine viral communities from the Pacific Ocean - LP-32 (SPAdes) (version 2) | ecosystem: Environmental > Aquatic > Marine > Oceanic | place: Pacific Ocean | collected 2009-08-23 | reverse complement strand
TGCAAGCCATACTTCAACTGTTCATTCTAGCAGCAAGCCAATCGGATTCGAGTGTGTCGCACCGAAACAAGATGGCGCTTGCCTAGATTGTAGGGCGTGTTGGAATCCCAACATAAAAAACATTTCATATAAACAACATTAGGAGAAAAACAATATGAATATTAATAATGAATTAGTCAAAGACTGGCTAGATAAATTTGATGGAGAGTCAGAGGTAGGCTTACTTACATCTATTGTTAACAGTGAGATATCAATCCCGGAAATGATTGACTCAATCCATGCGCATCACCTCGGAGAATCTGAGATCGCAAAAGATTGTTATAAAAGAATGTGGAAATAGGAGAAAATATGACACAACACACAGAAAAAGTAGAGCAAGTACGCAGAAGAAATAGATTAAATGTTTGGCGCAAGGGCATCAAGTTTAGTTTAGGCCAGGCAATTGATAATGGAAAAGATGTAGAACATACAACCATTTACAATGACGATAGCAAGACCATTGAGTATCTCAAATCAGATCGCAAAACTGAAATAATTCCAAGTCCTCATGAACCCAATGAGCTTGTGGACATGATGCTCGGTGATGAAAATAATTTTGCAGAACAAACAATCAGAAAACTAGGAGAAAAAGATGGATTTTAAAATAGAAAAGAACGTACCAGTTCGCACATTCAACTCACCCTTTTGTGAGGCATTGGATCAATTAGAGATAGGCGATAGCATAGGCAATCTAACCAAAAAAGAAATCTATAAATACAGGCCAAACTTTTACACGCCAACCTTTAGAGATCGCAAGTTCACATTCAAAAAAGAAACCGCAACTAAGTATCGCATATGGAGGACAGCTTAATGAACTTAGCAGAGGTAGGCCTCATTGAATTATCGAATGCCCCGGCAACACCAATCTTATACACAGCACTGGCTTGCTCAGTGTTTGTGTTGATTGGCCTAGTTATCATATGGAATTCAACCAAGTAAGGCCAAGTCATGAGTTTTGAAAAAGGTCTAGCTGAGTTAGAACGCATCATCAAAAAACTTGAGTCATCTGATGTAGATCTTGAGACAGCAGTCGCAGATTTCGAACAAGGCATGAAGGTTCAACAATATTGCAAACGCAAATTAGATGAAGCTACGCTTCAAGTGAATCGTCTTCTAGAGGATGGGAAGCTGCGTCCTCTGAAAGATCTTCCTCATCATCAACCAAAGCCTCCTCAACAATCTCCTGGCCAAGATGATCCTCTAGACTTTTCTGATCTAGAATAACATCCTCCTCCTCAACCTCTTCTACCACCTCAGCTTGTCCCAAGACAATCTGATGCTCTTGTACCAACTCCTTCAACCTAAGCTCTAACTGATCCCGGCTCATGCTATCAATCTTATGTATCTTCAACTCCTTCTTATCAATCATAAGCCCGGCAAGTTTTGCTCTGGCAATCTCTGCTGTCACTGCCGGTCCATATGAGCCATCCGCCAATGCCACATCACGAATGTCTGCAAGCTTACTTGCTATGCCCTCAAAGGTAATCTCATTCTTCCTGCGCTGAATCGCTTTCAAAGATTTAATCTTCTCTTGCACATGCGTATACTCTTTATGATTCAACAACCTCGTTGCTGCCACACCTGGATTCTCATAGCCTGCCAAGTGAGCACACTTCGTCTGCTTATAATCCTGATACACCATGAGATCCACGAAGGCCTCTTGTCGTTTCGTTAGTTTCTTTTTCTCAACTTCACTCATGCAAATATTTTACCTTACATTACTGTTTAAAATTTGTTTATTCTTTGTAGCTCTAGAGAACCTATCTCCTCTACAGATAAGGTGTGTGTATACACCTTTCTATAGTTCTCTATAGAGATGCACATGCGCACAGCTGCACGTACCAGTATCCATGCACCTTTCAGAGGCGCATGTGCGTATGTGCAGGCATGTGCAATTGCACAACCGCACAGACCCCTAAATCGCATAAGAGTGCACCCTCCCAAGGGGCATGTGCAATTTGCCCTTTTGCCATTGCACAGCCATTTACACACATCGATCATGCATTCATACATACATATGAATATACACGCATCCCTTGATTCAGTCAGCATCATTTGTTCTCTCCTCCTCTTCCAAGATTGCCAGTCCAATGTTTCTGATGACTTGAGGCACGATAGAATTACCCAATGCTTTGAGTCGATTGACGCGTTCTGGGATCCCTGTCGCTACTCTTGGGATGTTAGGCTCTACTGTGAATCCGAAATGTCCGTCCAACCTGGCGGATACCCCATCATCCATTCCACCCACTCCGGGTTCAGTGTGCCCTTGCCCGGTTTGTCCTTGACTGCCATCGTCAGTCCCACTTGCTTGCCCTTCGCTAGCCTTCGTTGTATTGCTGGGTCGCTCATGTTCCCCCTGTCCCTGTTGTCCGAGGCGTTCGGTGTTGGCCACATCTTCTTTTGTTGATAGACCACTGCTGCATCGAGTGTCAGCCCCCACTTCGTCTTGCTGTTCTTCGCTTCTCGATAAGGCTTGCCACTTTTGTCTTCCTTGATCGTCCCCGGAGATCCTCCCTTCCAGTCCCTCGATGCTGGCGTTGGCCACATCAGATCTGGGTGTGCTACTTGATCGTTCAAGCTGATCGGCATCCCCTTGTCCAACTTCATCTGCATTCTCTCCTTGCTCGATCCCCCCCTGCCGCAATGCGCGTCTGGGGTTCTCCAAGTTCTTTCCGAGGATCCAGACTCTGTCTCTTCTGTGGGGAGCTTCGACACTGCAAGCTGGAATAACAAACGATTGCGTGGCGTAACCTTGGGCTTCCAAGTCAAGACACACATCATCGAGTGCCACATTGACGAAGCCACCAACGTTTTCGACAATGACCCAAGAGGGTTTTTTGTGTTTAATAATTTCATACATGTACGGCCAGAGGTGTCTGTCATCTTCCTTGCCTTTTTTCTTGCCTGCAACACTGAACGGTTGGCATGGGATGCCTCCGCAGATGAGGTCGAAGTCTTGAATAATTCTTTCTGGTTCATTGCCTATCTCCTTTAGATCTTTATAGATTGGCACATCAGGCCAATGTTTGTTTAATACTTTACAACAGAAGTCATCGAACTCACAAAAAGCAACGGTGTCAAAGCCACCTGTTGATTCTAATCCTAAGCTGAATCCTCCTATCCCGGAACAGATATCTAGTATCCTAATCATTTATTTCCCTCCCTTTAAACCACATGCGTGTGCAATATCTTCTGATGATTGCTACCACTGTTAACACCCCAGCTTGTGCCACTGAGATGATCAATGCATTCTGCGTGAACATCAAGCATATTGTCAGCACAATCCACACCAAGGGTAGATTAATTGCTGTGCCCATGAACGTATCAGCCATTGATTCTTTGAGTGCTGCTTTGTCTAATTTAATCATGACAAAAACATGTCATCTGTTCATCAAACAGATCTTGCTCCTTGTATCCAGATTCTTTACTAATATCTAGCAAGTCAATGTAAGTGGGGCCATCCTTTCTAAAGGTAGCACCAGCATGATCGCCAAACTTCTGTTCTTGTTTGATCCACCAGTCTGCCATCTCTGGTCTTTCTTGCAGTAGCTTAACCTTTGTATCCTTGCCTTTAAGAAAGCAGAGATCACAGTTACCAGCCAAAGTTTTACCGCCAAAGTTTGTTAAATTTAAATCAAAGTTTTGCTGCTCCCAAAAATCTGTCACATCTTTAACTGTATGTTTGGCATCATTCATGGGGGTTATATTTGTCCATGCTTCATATTGCTTGAGTGCACTTGCCACTCTTCTTGGTTCGTCATAGCGTAAGCCAATAACGTTGTACCAATTCTTATGGCCTCGTAACTTACGCATGAACCTTGACATAACTTTGATCTTTAGTTCGCTTGTACAAAATCTAGTAACAGGGTTGGGTAGGTATTGTCTGCGATCCAACAAAGCTTCAAAGGGTTCACCATTTCTGCTTGCTGTTTCATAAGTAACTTCTTTGGTGCGATAGACTGGGCGCTCTTCACCAAAGTACAACTCTAGCCAATGTATCTTCACGCCCCACTTCTGCCCTATCTCATGCACAAAGTCGAGTGTCTCCGGGGCTTCCTTGCCTGTGTTGGCAAAGGTAACGTATATATCTTCAGGCAGTGTGCCACCATGGGCTTGGATAATATTCCATAGCATGAAGCCTGATGTTCGACCACCACTAAAACTAATCAGAGCTGGACCTTCTATCTTGTAAGGGTTATTCATCCCAAGGCCTCTTCATCTCGTTATCTGCTAAGTAATACCATGCATTCTTACCTGGCACACTGTGAGTCTTGACTCTCTCTGCTAGATACTTCTGCACATGTGACACTGCGTACCTTGCGGCTCTCTCTCCAGAAGCCATGTCGCTTTTCTTCAATGCTTGTCTTGCTAACAGTTCTAGTTCTTGCCTTGTATAAAACTTGCGCCTATCCATTCCAGCTGCTACCACCCTTGCTATCTCTACTTCGTCTGGTGAGTCTGATGCATCTACCATTCTGAAGAAGCCACGATCAAAATCAAAGTAGGCCAAGTGCTGATCTGGTTCTCTTGCATTCCTTGCCTCGTAAAAGATATCGATGTTAGGTTTCTTACCAGACAGCTTGACCCCTGAATCCATCCATCCAGCAAAGGCACTACCACCACGCGCTGACATAAACGAAAGATCGTCTGCTCTTTCTTTACCAGTGTGATGAGCAATGATGACAGCAACACCAAAGAGTTCTATTAGTTTATCGACACGCGATAACATCTCGTGGATCTCTGAGTTAGAGTTTTCTTCTCCACTAAAGAAGTTGATGATTGGATCGATCATGACAATGTCAGGTTTATGATAGTCAATACTTGTGGCTATCTCATCTATGTCTTTGTCTCTCATGATGTTCTTTCTTAATCTTCCAGAGGCTATAAGATTTGACTTACCAATATCCAAGATCTCTCTGTCATGAATGAAAGGTTGATAGTACATGTCGATTCTTTTCTTTAAGAACTCATGAATGATCTCTGCCTGTAACCACATAACCTTTAAAGGTCTATTGAATTGTTTGCCCATGAACTCTGTGCCTGTTGTGGCCGCAGCAGCAAATGCACCTAACCAATGTGACTTACCAATCTTTGGTTTACCCAAGAGCAAGACCCTTGATTGTTCAAAGACAAATGCATCGCCCCAAAACTGTTCGATGCGATCTGAGTCCATGCCATCCCAAAAAGGATCGCCAAATGTTTTGAGTCCAAGTGGATCTCTGTCTGGTTTGTCTTCTTTCTTTTGTTGTTCGATAGGATCTTCTTGATCCATGATCTCTTTGAGTTCGTCTGTTAGTTGTATCTGCCATTGACTTGTCTTCCACTCCGTGATACCAGCCACATCCTCTGGGTTTCTTTTTAAGTGTCCAGTTGAAATGCTGTTTACAGTTTGCAATACTTCTTGCACGCTCATGGGTGGGTTGTTGGTTTGATTCCAATCCAAAGCTTTAATAATAACCTCACGCATACCCCAACCTTCGAGGATCCACTTGCCTACCAATCTTGCAAGCGTGTCATTTCTCATGCCACTGCCAACACCATTCATTGATAGCGGTGTCTTCAAGTCTGAGTTTGATTTGCCTACATTATTAAAGTCATAGATCACATTCATGTCTTGACTTGTTAGTATGGGCAAGTCTTCCATGTCGTTTGGCAGAACACCGTCCACGCTTTCAAACATGTAGTGGTCCGAAGGTGAGACCATGACATAGCCACCCTCTCCTCTGACATCAAGTCTGCCTGTGGTGTTTCTTATTTTTAGTTCAGGATTGATAGCATAAAAATAATGATAGCCACCTCTTGGTGTTTTTTGTTTCAGTGTTGTTCTTGTGATCTGTCCTGATTCACAAAATTCACAGGCCTCTTGTGTGTCTGCATCGAGCACCACAAAGTTAATCCCTGTGACAGCTGCCCAATTACAGTTCTGAAACTGTAGGTACCATTGCTTGATTTCTTTTAAGTGTGCTTGCTTTTGAATGTAGTCTGCCCATTTAACTCTTGGTGTCTTAGCCCAACGCTTGAGCAACACATCATCTTCTTCATAAGGATGTCTAGTTTTAAAGTAATCTGGTATGACGTCTGTCTTGGACCCACAAGGTATTAAATGAAAGTTGTTTTCGTAAAAAGAAACCAACATCTCCTTTCTCTTGTTGCCAAGGATATCCTCTCCCTTTGTATTTAAATGTAATTCCAAGACTAACTCTTTTCTATTTCACCATAAATACTTTCCCAATCAAGAGCATGCCCGGTCATCTTGATTAATTTCTTGGCCTGGTTTACAGACGGTTGTCTTGTGCTGTATCTCCAAGATCTAATTGTTGATACTGATACTTTGAGTTCTTTTGCAAGACTCTCTTCGCCACGTTTCTCTATGTAATCTTTTAGTTCCATTTCTCTCCTTGTTAGGTGATGCGCTTCTAAAAAAAGGAGGACGTCAACATCTTGGGGTGTAGACGAACTGAAGCGCATCGAAGTCAATGATAAGGGACATGATACAAAAAGTAAAGAAGATTGTTGACAAAGTTTTCATAATCATTATGATGGTATTTGTATTTGTTATTGGAGACAACATATGGAAGATAAAACTAACTATGAAGCTTATGGCCTAGTAGATTTGCTAAAGTTAAAAAAAGCAAACCTATCAAGCCAGTCAAAACTGCGTGAAGAATCAAAACTTTTAGACGAGGCCATTGCTCAATGTCCTGAAGTTTTTGAAGTCACTAAACTATTATCAAACTCTGGTGGATCTAAAAGGGTGCAGCTTAAAGGTTTGATACCGAAAGATTTAAGAGTGCAATACAAGGTTACCAAGTCATGGGACCAAGACTACTTAAATGATTTATCAAAAGAACTACAAAACTTTCCGTTTACTAAACAGTATGTGGAAGATTCTCGTGCAACCAAGAAACTTCAGGACGAAGATCCAAAGGCTTGGGACTACATCGAGAAAGGATTGACAACCAAGATCAATGAAAGACCTTATGTCACATTCATTGATCCATTAAAAGGAGTAAGCGATGAGTAAGATAGGAGATTTTTTAATAGACGTCCAGTCTGATTCAGAATTTGTTATTAGCACTTGCAGTAGCTTTGAGCAGTTCTGCAGCAAAATGAAAGACATCAACAGCATGTACTTACCAAGTGCATTGTCAGACATATGGGAAGAACATGTTGGTTCTCAAGAAGATCTTAACGTTAACCATTATATTAGGAGACCAAGGTGAGTCTATTGAATACCATTGAAACAGGCATCAAAGTGCCAGCAATAAAAATAAATGTAGCAGGAACTGATGGGATAGGTAAAACCACCTTTGCATCTAATGCACCTAGGCCTGTATTTATTAAGACAGAGGAAGGAACTAACTTTTTAGATGTATCTTCCTTTCCATTGTGCAAGTCATACGATGACATTGTTAAACAATTACAAACTCTTTATGAAGAGAAACATGATTACAAAACTGTGGTGTTTGATACCACTGACTGGGCTGAGAAACTTGTGCAACAAAAAGTTTGCGACATGCATTCAGTTAAGTCCATTGAGTCACTAGGTTTTGGTAAAGGGTACACAGAGTCCGCTGAGTTATATAGGCGGATACTTAAAATGTTTGATTTGTTACTAGAGAAAAAGATGAATGTTATCTTGCTCTCCCATGTAGCGATTAGAACTTTCAATGATCCTGAGCGTGAGCCCTATGATCGTTGGGAAATGAGTCTACACAAGAAGGTATCATCGATGATCCGGGAATGGGTAGACTTCAACCTGTTTGCTAACTACGAGGTATCAACTCGTACTAGTGGCCAGGGGTTTAATGAAAAGACCAGAGCAGTGTCATATGGCAAGCGAAAGTTATTTCATAAATTCACCGCAGCCTTCGATGCTAAGAGTCGAGTTGACTTGGGCAATGCCCCATTAGATCTTGACTTCACTGCATTCATGACTGCTTTCAAAGAATCTTTAAAATCTAAAATGAAGGAGAAGAAAAATGTCGGATGATTTATTTAATCTAAACTTAACTGATGTCGAAGATGACAGCGGTTCAATTGGGCCTATGCCTGCTGGAGACTACGAAATGGTAGGAGCATCATGGGAAAGTAAAAACAGTAAAGCCACAGGTCATAAGATGCTGAGTGTAACTTATGAAGTTGTGGGACCGAAGTATTCAGGTAGGAAAGTTTGGGAAAACTTTATGCTTGAAGGCAACGGACTAAACGTCTCTAAAGGGAAGCTTCGTAACTGGAGAAAAGCCATGAGCATGGATCCTGATATGGAAGCTTTCGGTTTGGAGGATCTTGAAAGCATGATGAGTGTCCCTTTCAATGCCAACCTTCGTATTGAAGAAGGCAGAGACAAGGGTGATGGTACGAAGTGGGAAGATAAGAATGTGATCGCTAAGTTTTTAGCTGGTGGTTCGTCTGCAACGTCTTCCCCTTCCCCAGCACCAGCACCAGCACCTAGCGGTGATGCTGAAGAAGATCCTTTTGACTGGGATAAGTAAACGATTTCTACCACGACATTGAAACAGGTCGACCTATTAAAAGGAGAGAGTGATGTTGTTGGTAGAATCCTCGAGCGAGTAACTAAAGCTATGAATGACCTGGACTTTGCTTTGGTTACTCCTCGCCTTTTTATTATAACTAAACCGGGAACAATATTCCCATCTTTTTTGGAGAAAAGAAATGCTGATAGACAAAAGAGAGGCCAACAACCTCATTAATGTAATAGAATCTTTGTTAAATTCTTTGGACAAAACATTTGATAGTTTGCCAACTGACATCGACCAGAAAGTGAAAGATGCTAAACTAACTTTATTAAATGTGGAAAGAAAAAATGATAGAAAAAGAAAATTTATTAGATTCTTTAGATAAAAAAACTTGTGAACAAGTGATGCATGATTTACATATGTGCATTGATGATTGGTCTAGACAAGATCTAGATACCAAAGCAGCTGTAGTTACTCTTGCAAGATTCTGTGTTGAATTATCTTTTAAATTTTCACACACACCTTATGATGCTATGCAATTACTATCCACGGTAGTAATGGATAACATCGAATCTTATGAGCATGAAGAGTTAATGCAGCTTTTGATACAACCCCGTGATCAAAAGAAAGAGATTCATTGAAGCTTAGATACTACCAACGCAACGCTATAGATGCTCTTCACTCTTGGTTTGATACTAGGCCTGAAGATCCAACGCTTATTGCTTTACCAACAGCCGCTGGTAAAACCATTATATTTTCACACTTCATTAAAGAAGTCTTTAACAAAAACCCCAAGGCCAGGTTTCTTATCATGGCTCATAGAAAAGAGTTGGTTGCCCAAGCTGAAAACAAACTAAAGTCTGTGTGGCCAGATGCCCCGGTGGGTGTACTCGCTGCTGGTATGAAACGCTTTCAACACAATGCACAAATTCTTGTTGCCAGTCGCGATACCTTGGCCTCGCCCAAGAGATTAGAAAAGGTTGGCAAGTTTGACTACATGATTATTGATGAAGCACACAACGTGCCACCTAGTTCTTTGACTCGATACAAGAAAATCATTGACACCCTATCAGAACGCCAGGCCATGAAAGTTATGGGTTGTACTGCTACGCCCTATCGCATGGGTCAGGGTTATATCTATGGCAAGCGTAAGGATCATTTCTTTAAAGGTCTTGCCTACAGTGTATCGATACCAGAGTTAATACAAGCAGGTTATCTGTGCCGATTGTCTGCCTTTGCTGTCAACGACAATGCCATCATTGATGCTAGCAAAGTTAGTTTGAAGTTTAAGAATGGAGACTTCCGGGAAAAAGAATTAGAAGACATAGCCATGGTAGATGAAACCATCATTGAAGTTATTAACGACTGGATAGATAACGCTTACACCAAAGGCAGAACAGCTTCTGTTTTCTTTTGCGTGTCAGTGCTACATGCAACCAAGATGACTCAGTACTTACAGCAATACAATATTAAAGCTGAACTTATTACAGGTGAGACACCTAACGATAAGCGAGATCAAATACTGCGAGACTTTGAAGATGGCAAGATCCATGCGCTGTGCAACGTTGGTGTGCTGACTGAAGGTTGGGACGCTCCAAGAACAGATTGCATAGCTTTACTAAGGCCAACACAAAGCATTGGCTTGTATGTGCAGATGTGTGGTCGTGGGATGCGATTGCATGATGACAAAGACAATTGTTTGCTGCTTGACTACGGTGAGAACGTAGCTAGGCATGGCTGTCTAGATGAGGTAGAGCCTGACGAAAGTCTTCCCGGAAGATACAAGCCTAAGATTTGTGCAAGCTGTAATGCTATCAACTCACCCTCTGCTAAAGAATGCATTGAGTGCGGCCAAGTGTTTGAGTCAACACAATCAAAAGTTCTCTGGACCAAGAAGGAAAGAGAAGTAGCAAGGCGTACCAAGGCTGAGAGACAGGCTGTCTTATCAGATGAAAAGAAAGCATCGCCTCCTAAAAACAAACCTATCACAGATATCTTTGCCTCAGTGGTTAAGTCCAAAAATGGCAGTGAGTATTGTCAAGTAGTCTTTACAGTTAAGGATGAGTTCTTTCCTAAGAAGATGCCACTAATGTTTGGCCATCCCACTGCACACAACATGGCGGTGCGTAAGTGGAAGAAGATCACTACCAAGTGGGGATCACCAAGTCAACCGTGGATGGCCGCTGAATTAATTAACAGTGGTGCATTTGATACAATCTCTGAAATCATTGTGCAAAAGCAAGGTAAGTATGAGAACGTTGTTGGAATTAAAACTAAACAAAACGAAGATATAGATTTATGAAAGATATAAATCATTTACTAGACGATGTTGAACTGCAACAAGAGAAGCGTCAAAGATTTTACTTAGGCATGAGTCAGATAGGTAATCCGAATCAACGTTTGTTATGGATGCGTTATCGCTGGCTTATGCCTGATGATATGCCTGCTAGAGTTTTAAGGCTTCTTGATCTAGGCAACGTAGTTGAAGATGATCTTATTAAGAAACTTAGAAAGATTCCCGGTGCTCAGATATTTGATCTTGCTTCTAATGGCAAACAGTTTGAGACAGAGGCACTGGGAGGCCACGTCAAAGGACACATCGATGGCGTAGGGCAAAACTTTCCGGGGATTGATACCAAAGATCCATTCTTGCTAGAGTTCAAGACAGCCAACGACAATCGCTTCAACAACCTAGTAAAGCTTGGTAGTTATTGTGAGTGGTCAGAAGAGTATGCTGCCCAGTTACATTTATACATGGGCTTGTTTAAGTTTACTCAATGCATTGCAATTGTTTATAACAAAAATAACTCAGACTTATATACTGAAATAATTCAGTATGATAGTAATGCTTTTGATTCTTTGATAGAGAAAGCAAAAAGTATTTTACTAGCAGAGATCCCACCAGATAACTACATACCAGAAACAGATTACCGAATCAAAAGTTATATGACACCAGGCCAACAAGCCTGTTACCTAAGTAGAGCACTGCCACCTAAAATACATTGCAGATCTTGTAGGTTTGCTAAGGTTGACATTGAGAAAGGAGATGCTCACTGGCATTGCACTCAGCACGATAGAAAGATTAGCGAGGACAGACAAACCAAGGGTTGTTCAAGACATAACTTTATACCTGAGTTGATACCAGCTCATGTCATGGAAAAGGATGACGATATGGTTTTGTATGAGAAGGACAAGATTAGATTTGTTAACGTGGCCGAGAACCTTAACACGCCGGGCGAAAACTTTTTTTCTAGCAAAGAATTAATTGAAGTTGTCAACAGTGGGTTTCCAGAAGAGATCTTGGAGACTTGCGATAAAGTTAAAAATTTATTTAATGGTGCATCTATTACACAAATTAGGCCATGGATTGAAACCAGGCCATCAACTTAATGCAAATCAAACTACCTTTGGATGTTTACTATTCAAAGAAAAAAAAATTTATTCTGAACTTAAACAACTACAGGAACGCACACTACAGAGTTTTATCTACAGCAAAAAAAATATACTCAGAAGATCTTGTAGAAAAGATACAAGACTTACCTAAATTTATTGAGCCAGTTAGATTAACATACACCTACTATGCTAGAAGCAACAGAAGGCTTGACATAAGCAACCCATGTTCAGTCATAGATAAGTTTGCTTGTGACGCTTTGGTTAAAGC
>Ga0209336_10001307_pt1 | contig 12197 bp, 18 predicted proteins | sample LinPmetageLP32_FD_184042 | JGI IMG/M metagenome (GOLD analysis project Ga0209336, IMG submission 184042) | Marine viral communities from the Pacific Ocean - LP-32 (SPAdes) (version 2) | ecosystem: Environmental > Aquatic > Marine > Oceanic | place: Pacific Ocean | collected 2009-08-23 | reverse complement strand
AGTTTAAAATTATATGGAATAAAAAAGATCAGCCAACTTTAGAGGATGCTCAAGAGTTTGTTGGTGGTTGGGTTGAATGTGTACGTTTGAGTAATGGAGATACTTTGCTTATTGATGAAGAGGGTAAGCTTAAAGGTAAGGAAGTTAATAAACCTGCTACCATGCACTTTGTAGCTAGTTATGGCATGACAGACGTTATTGCAGGGGATGCAATGTTAATTGCAAAGGGAGCCAATACAAAATGGAAATAAATAATAAGCCATTGATGGCAAGTGAAATTATTGGTGCTATGGCTCAACCTAAAAGAGCTATAGCAAAATATCAAGGTGGGTCTATTGCCGAGGGTAAGATTAGAGAAACTCAATCTATGCTTGTCAATGCTCAAAAGTTTAAAGTTTCTAATCAGCTAATTGATCATGCAGGTGAGGCATCTATGTCTAAACCTCATGTATTGCTTGAGATGATTAAGACTGCAATACCACCATTTAAAAATATGTTTATAGAATGGGATGAGCATTATCGTGTTCATCTTTTAAAAAATCTTTATCATAAATATTTGCCACAGTATGTGGGCAAGATTGAGGAGCCTACAGATTATTTGGATCGTATTGGTTATCATATATATGAATATGAACATCCTAGTGGGGATAGTTGGTATATGTATGATATGTGGTGCATGATTGATGGTAAGTGGTTTTGTTCTCCATTGGCTTCAGTTGTTCGTAATGAAGAAGATTGGAATATGAACACTGCTTTTTCTAATTATGTTTTAAAAGAACAATCTCAAAGAGAACTTACTTCTAGTTATAGAAGTTATATAATGGATGAAGAAAATTTTATTAAAGAAACTTCTCATCAAGGCATGAAGATAATTGGACATCCATATGCTTTGGCTCATTTTAATAAATCAGATGAATTGTTTAGAGCAAAGCCATTGGATGGTAATCGTGATGAATATAAAATTATGCACGATATATATTCAAGATTTACGACTGTGCAAAGTAGATCAATCCATTGGCTTATTCCAAAACATAAATTTTTGGAAGGTTGGAATAATGAAGAGATGGAAGAAATCGCTAAAACTCATTTGCAGTTGATCCAAGGTGGTGACGTTAGGTTTATCATTAGTGTGCTTTCCATACTTAATTACGATTTAATCGTCAAGGAGACACAGAAACCTGCAAGTCATAACGTTAAGCACGTTAGATTTGGAAGAAGTGTCCCTACGAATGAATATAGCCTTTTAAATATAGAATTGCCCAAGCCTAGAGGTAAGACTGTTTATGAAAAGATATTTACGGGTCAAGGCAGTCCTAAGAAGTGGCATATGAGACGTGGGCATTGGAGACGTTATCGTGATGCTCAAGGCAATGTCACCAAAAAGGTTTGGGTCGATCAATGTGAGGCAGGCAGTAAAGAGCATGGTCAAAAAACCAACGATTATAATTTGCAAAAAAGCAGTTGACTATGCAATCAATACACTGTAACAATATCAATAACTATCATTTTTAAAGGAGCAAGTAGATGACAGTGGTTAAACTAAAAAATGGAATATCATTGCTAGATCAAAAAGATGTAGATGATATGGATAAGTATAAATCAATCGTCAATAAAATCAAAAAGCATATTGCTTATGAAACTAGAGAATATAAGCAGTATTTAAAATCTGGTTATGAAGACAGTTTTCAAGATGCTTTGTTTGAGGGCAGAAATGAGTATGCCGAGTATTTACTTAAACAAATAAACGAATGGGAGAACTCATAAATGACTGCATATAAACATCAGTTGCAAGGTGTGATGGAAGAGTTTTATTCATACCTCAATATCGATGGCATGACAAATGAGCAGGCTATCACAAAAATTAAAAAAGATCATGGCGAGCATTGGGAAGAATATGTTCGTGATGAAGTCAAAAGAGAGGAGCAGGCATATGACAGTATTGGTTAGAAGAATTGATATGGCATTGCACGTACAAGAGTTGTGTGCAGTCAATCATATAACTGTCAGCTATCAAAGACTTGATGCTGAAGTACCAAACTATTATGCTGATGTTACAAAAAAGCATATCCATATTAGACCGACTAAAAACACGGGATATTATGTGTCTGCTTTGCATGAGATTGGACATATACTTGGTGATAATCAAACTTACAATAATACTGTAAAGGAGAGGGAAATTGGTGCATGGATTTGGGCAATGCTTAATGCAAAAGTTTGGACAGATACGGCAGATCGTGTCATGTCGAGGGCTTTATTATCTTATGGTGTTAGTGAAGAGGAAAGCAGTGAAATCCAAAGAACTTGGAACCCCTGCCACAGAGACAATGAAGAACAAATCGCAGTTTAACAAAGTCTTTATGAAAAATCTCATAAACCATATTAACAATGCAACTCCCACAAGGGAGTTGTCCTTGTTTGAAAAGTTGTATGTCAAGGTGGTCAAGCTATGTCGAAGATGATCGTATACATCTGTGTAATTTGGATCTCTGCCACAGAAAACAATGAGGGTCTTACTCGTTGTATGTGGCATGAGAGCCAAGTTAATTATCAGAACATATCAGAGTGTCAAGATGATTTGCCTCACTCTATGGAAACCCTAAGACTTAGAATTAGGCAGGAGTTTGGTGGTGTTCCCGAAAAGATATTTATTGAACCTAAATGTGTGGTGAATTCGTAATGATTAGAAAATTACCAAAAAATAAGTTTGTAATACATTGTAAGGAAGTCAAATACTACAATGTAAATATAGAGGCTGATAGCTACGAAGAAGCTGAAAAGAAGTGGAAGTCAATTGCTAAGAGACGTGACTACACAACATTACATAATGAATTTGAAGTGTTAAATATTAGTGAGGAATAACAATGAATTGTTGGGCTTGTGGACATGAATTAATTTGGGGTGGTGATCACGATGGTGAGGATTATGGTGACGAAAATTATTTGATAGTCACCAATTTATCCTGCCCAAAGTGTGAGGCTTTTGTACTCGTTCACCATCAGAAAAAGGATGAAGATGAAACATAAAGATACATTGTCTAAAACCCATTCTACATCTCGTAAATGGGAAAAGAGTATGAAGAAAAGAACTAAGAAGTCACAAAGACAATTAGATAAAAAGGTAGCTAAATATGATCGATATTAAGATCGGGGATTGTAGAGAAAAGCTGAAGGAATTACCGAACAATTTCTTTCATACAGTGATTACATCACCTCCATACTGGGGATTACGAGACTATGGAACTGGTAAATGGATCGGTGGAGATCCAAATTGTTCGCATATTGCTGGTAAAGCCCGTAATGATGCTGATCGGGAATTTGGCACAAAAGAAACATTAACTGTACAGTATCGTGACGTTTGCAAGGATTGTGGTGCAGTTAGAGAAGATAATCAGATTGGTATGGAAGCCAGCCCTGAAGAGTATGTCCGTAAAATTGTTCGGACTTTTCAGGAGGTGAAACGGGTGCTTCGTGATGACGGAACTCTTTGGCTTAACCTTGGTGATAGCTACTCAAGTGGTGGCAGAACGTCTACAACTAATCAAACTGTCAGGGGTGATAAGGATTACGGGGTCACTAGACCTCCCGTATCGGGCAGTATAAAGCCAAAAGACCTTGTAGGTATACCTTGGAGGGTTGCTTTGGCACTTCAGGAAGACGGGTGGTATCTCAGGCAGGATATTATATGGCACAAACCTAATCCCATGCCTGAAAGTGTGAAGGATAGATGCACGAAGGCACATGAATATATATTCCTGCTTACCAAGTCAGAAAAGTATTACTACGACAGTCAAGCTATTATGGAAGAAGCACAGGACTGGGGAACTCGTGATCGGGCTGATGGCAAGTATCACAACGAAGGAACTGGACTAAGCCCACATACTGGTCTTGAGAAGTCATATACCCACAGGAACAAAAGAAGTGTGTGGACTGTACCAGTTAAGCCCTATAACGAAGCCCATTTTGCAGTGTTTCCAACCAGTTTGATCGAGCCAGCTCTACTGGCTGGGTGTCCTCCGAAGATTTGTTCGGAGTGTGGCACTCCATATGAACGGGAAATGGTTACTGTTGAGGTTCCTGATCGGGAAACTAGAGACAATATGGTAGGTGTTATACCAAAAAGAGACAAAACCAGCCGTATGAATAGCAAAAATATGAAGTCACTGGTACAGGAAGATAAAGGGTTTACGAAAAATTGTTCGTGTTCAGGTCACCAGACTTCTGCTGGTCGGGTGCTGGATCCATTTGGAGGGTCAGGCACAACGGCACTGGTGGCTGATCGACATGGAAGAGATGCTACAATCATCGAGCTTAATCAAAAATACGTTGATATAGCTGAAACAAGGCTTGGCTCTGATGCACCATTATTTACACAAATTAAAAGGGAGGTTGTAAATGAAAGCTAAAGGAAAGACCTGTTGCAACTGCAACGAAGAAATTGTTCGGGGTATGGCATTCCCGATAATGGAAAAAAGTATCTGTATGAGTTGCTTCGTTCATTTTGGACTGGCACAAAAACTAGACATAAGTATGCTTCATTACCAAAATTGTTCGGATGAACATTGCTTCAAATGTGAACTTGCTTTTATGAAAGCACTCTGGGCAATGGACTACAAACAGACACAAATGGGCAACTGGTATAAACGTACCCCAGACCCGAAAATTGTTCGTATTTATGATGATTTACTTACCAACATACCAACTTACTCGGTAAGTAGAATGCAGGGTAAGTTGTAAGTTGTTGATATTACTAGATAAAATTAATCTACTTACACTGGTTACCGAAGGGCTTGGTAAGTATTTTATGCCCTGTAAGTCATTGATTTTATTGAAACTTACCAACTTACCGAACTTCCCCCCCTATAGGGGGTATAGGGGGAGGGTAAGTAACCCCTCTCCCCCTACCCTATTTAACTAATTAAAAATGGAGACAAAATGGAAACCCCATTGGATAAAAAAAGAAGAGGTTATTTATATTTTTTTTGCGAAGGTGTCAAAGATGCTGTTGCCCATCGTGAACTTGATATTAAAAAAAAATCATCTGCCTATTACAAACAAGGATATGATTTTGGTTTAACGTTTCGTGACTCATTGACGAAACAAGATTTAGAAGAAATCAAACAGGAGAAAAAGTAATGCCTAAAGTAGGTCAGAATTTACCAGAAGAACAAAGACAAAAGGGACTGAAAAGATTAACTCAGAAACAACAAGCTTTTCTGGATAACTTTATGCACAAGGATATGACTCAGACTAACGCCGCTCGACAAGCTGGGTATAGTAACCCCTCAGTAGATGCAGTTAGGTTGCTCCGTAGTGAAGTGGTTCAGGAACGATTTCAGGAGATGCAGGAAGAGAATAGGAGTCGTTTTGGTGTAACGATAGATAAGTCAGTCAGGGACTTGCTCAAGATTCGTAACGAAGCATGGGAGTCAGGTAAGTTTGGTGAGGCTATTCGGGCTGAAGAACTCCGTCTAAAGGCTACTGGATTGCTTGTAAACAAGGCTCATGTACTACATGAGAAAGTAGATAGCATGACGAAGGAAGAAATACTGGCTGAACTCCAGAAACTACAACACTTAGCACAAGATCGGATGAAAAAAGCTAACGTCACCCACATTAACCCAAAGAAGATAGGCAAAAATAGTTAAATATGGGTATATCTGGGTCTGCACTTGCGGGGGTGGTAGGCAGGGTCACCGAACAATTTCCACGGGCTACAGGTTATCGGGCTGTGATCGGGGTTGAAACCGACCAATTGTTCGGAGTTGCGTAGCTAATCGGGCTGGTATCGGGTTGGTATCGGGCTTCCTTCGGGCTACTGTTTGGCTTCCAGCTTGGGTTTCCTTCGGAACCAGCTCTGGGTCAGGAGGCGGATCGGGTTGCGCAACTGCTACGGGCTTGCACAATACGTACAATTGTTCGTACTCACGCACAGGGTCTGGCAACTGCTGTATTACCCTGACTCCGAACAATTGTCCGAAGTCACCAGTTGGGACAGCAACAGCAGATGCTTCAAAAAAAAATAAAAAAATTAATATTAACTGTTGACAGGTAGAAATCATTACTATATTATATATACATATTCAGCCAAAGGAGAGTTAAAAATGGATATTAAAAAAGTAGAAGCCATCTCAAAGCAGATGGAACTTAACGAAGAACAAGCCAAACACATAACACACCATGACGACCATTATTACACATACGGAAATGAGGAATATATGGTTTTGACTGATGAGGAAGCAGACGAGAAGACAAAAGAATACATCAAGGAAACAGTTTGGGCATTCAATCCTGACTTCTTGGTTTCTCATACAGGCATAGACAGAGAGGTTTTCGAAAGGTTGCAAGATAGTTGCGAAACTGCAAATGATGCAATTCTTAAGTTGATCAAAGACTTTGACAAATTCGTTGAAGATGCAGTTGGCTCAGATGGAAGGGGTCACTTTCTAGCTGGTTATGACCACTACGAACACGAACAAGAGAATTTGTACCTTTATCGTACAAACTAGATCGGGCAGGTTGCCCAGCAACAATCGGGATCGGGGAAACCTGCTCCCGATTTTTTTTGTGCTGGTACTGGCTCTGCTTCCTGTGGTTAGGTTAAGTCCGAACAATTGTTCGAACTCAAACAGGAAGCAAAAAAAAAGAGCCGAAGTGGAAAGGCTCCTCGACTCTTTTTTTCATGCTCTCGCATTAACTGGGGGAGTTGCTATTTTTGGTCTGTGAACCCCCTACCCCGAACTTTCGACCATTATGTTGTGGGAGGTTTCTTTTTGAGTCATGCAACCCCACCCTGTAAAACTTCGACTGCTACGTTTATAGTCCGAATTGGACTTGACGGGATACTGTAAACCATTACTGTCTTGCCGTCTTTTATATATATAGCAATCATTACAAATAGTGTCAAGAAGAAAAATAAAAAAAAATAAAATAAAAGTGCTTGACTTATATAATGTAATGATTACTATATAATTATAAACAGCCAATAGGAGATAAAAATGGTTAAGTCAATAAACTTAAAGCTTACACCTGAAGCTAAGTACATATGTTCATGGAATGGCAACAGTATTGTTGAGCTTCATACAAGTAATACTCTTTATAAAGAATACAAAGAGACTAACTTGTTTGATGAAAACGTAGATAGTTACTTTGAGTGTATGGGTAATGGTTTTGATAATTTTATAATGAAAGATTATCTAGAGCATTCAAGTACAGACAGTGATTTCATAGATGTGTCGTTTTACAACGACAACATGATAATCAGACGAGTAGCATAATGGATAGTTGGGAAATAGCATTGGTGGTAGCTCAAGCCATCTTCTTCTTTGCATTTACTTGTGCAGTAGTAATAATCATACCATTTTAAGGAGGTAACAATGACAAACATAAATGAAATGATGAAGTTTAGAGATACTATGGAAACCATCATAGGCAGAGGTGTAGAAATCTATGAAGGAGACGAGCTTGCTTGTGTAGGAGGAATGTACGACTTCATCTCTGATCAGTGCCTTGAGCTTACCAAAGAGGGTTGGGACATGATGAGACTCAAGCAAGGAGAGTCCATGAATGTTAATTTTCACACAGGAGAGATTAGGGTCAGACGAAACGATCACATCACATAACAAAAACAGGCTGGGTTCTCCCAGCCTTTTTTACTGGCTGTATACGAACAATTGTTCGTACTCCTGTAGCTGGATCAGTTGCTGTAAAAAAAAATAAAAAAAGATGTTGACAGGTGTAGCAATCAATACTATATTATATATAAATCAATTTCAGCCAAAGGAGATACAAATGAAAAAGATTTATATAGCTTATGGAGCTAATACAAATAGAAGGGCAATGGCACGAAGGTGTCCCAATGCCAGACCAATGGGGTCTGGTTTCATTGTCGGTCAAAGGTTTAAGTTTAATAACGTAGCAGACATTGTTCCAGCACAAATGGGTAGTGGAGTCTCAGATGCACCAGCAGTTGCATGGGAGATCACACCTGACTGTGAGAAAGCACTTGATAGATTTGAGGGTTTTCCGAGTTTGTACAGAAAGATTGATGTAACCTTTCAAGCTGATAGTGAATATTGGAATGGCTTTGCTTACAAAATGAATTATACAGGATTCCACACACCAAGTCCTATATATGTTGATGGTATCAGAACTGGATTGAAGAACTTTTTCAATGCAAGTTACTGGCACATGATCGATAACTCTATTGACTCTGCAATCATTGAGAGTTTTAGAATGGAGGAAACAGGAAGCCCGTTGACTAAACGGGTTGGTGGTAAGCAGTGGAGGTAAATTTCTCCTAGGCAAAAGCCCAGCTTCCAGTCGGAGCTGGGTTTTTTCTGCTGTGAATCCGTACAATTGTTCGGGTTGATCGGGCATCGGGCTGGCTGGCTCCTGTAAAATTTTTGATGAAGTTCCTTATGGTATATAGGGTAATGGATAAAAAAATTTTTATTTTTTTTTATTTTTAAAAAAATGTAATAAAATCAATAACTTAATCGCAGCTACAAAAAAAAGTTATAATTGTTCGTGTTTAGGTATTGCAATCATTACATAAAAAGATTATAAAATATACTATACTATGCAATGTTAAATTTTTGGAAAGGATCAACAATGCAAAATTTATTTACTAACAAAACAATAGCAATAGGTTTAGAGCCTGAATTAGTAGGTGTAAGCCCTAACAGTATGAATGCTTTCAATAGTGGATCAAACAAGATTAAAGGTTTGAATTATAAATCTGATCCATCTGTTGGTACAGAATGCGATCTTCCCGTTCTTGCAGATTGTCAATTTACTCGTGATTATATGACAAGTGTTTATAATCAAATCACTTCACAAGGTGGAAGAGTAAATGTTAAGTGTTCAACACACGTCCACCTATCCACCATGCCAATTAAACAAGGTTTAACTAATGAAGAATTTTCTAGAAAATCTGTTGAAATGAGGAATTCAAATAGAAATTATTTAGAGAATAATAATCTTGTTGAAGAATTGTTTGATACTAACACAAGTTCAAGATTGCCTTTAGACGTGGTTAAGGATGTTCTTTATAGAGTATCAAAACATATTGATTTCTTCCATTCATGTCTTGCCAAGTCTAGACGTGACGATGGTGGATATTGTAACAGTGCAGGACGTCCAAATGGATATTGGAGCAGGAAACCATCTAGTGTTACTCAAATATTAAGTGCTAATCCAACACAGTATGATTTAGAACGAGTTCAAAACCACACTAACAGCACAAGAAAATATAGTGCTGTTAATTGTCAACATTATGGATCTAAAAAAACTATAGAGTTTCGTTCACATGGTGGAACACTAGAGACTAATAAGATATTTACTTGGGTTAACTTTTTACAAAACATGGTTAACCATAGTCTTCAAACACGTTTTAAAGCTGATACAGTGACAGAACAGTTAACTAGTCCTAGTTATATAGGTCGATCTTCTAACACTGTTAAATCACGTTTATGGTCGTTTTGCCGTGTTGATGGTGGAAGATCTGTTGAAGAAATTATGTCACATTGCAATATCAACAATGCTCAATCAGTAAGACGTACTATTAGTGAGATAAGAGCTGAAGAACGATATGATCCTTTTATTGTTACACATAACCAACAAGAATATGGTGTTAGATATGGATCTTCTAATGCTTACTCTAACAATGGTTATGAGGTCTTAACATCCACGAATGTTAACAGACCATCAAACAATCTAAGTTTTATTTCTAATAATGAAACACGTGGTAAAAGTGATTTACTTGCAGGTTTAGACAATCAAACAATCGCAGATTTAAATGAAAGAATTGTATCATTTAGATAATTTCTTTATCAAACTTTACAAGATAACCTGCTTAACTAGCAGGTTATTTTTTTTGCCTAAGTCATTGATTTTATTGTATAATATCGGGGGTATATACCATAGTACACACCAAATTCTATATATTTTTAAAAAAAAATCTTTACACCAACTTCACCTCAAACGACCCCCTTGTTTTTAAAACACGACCTCAAAAAAAATTTTATAAAAAAATTCTTGCACTTTTGTGCAAAGATTACTATATATAGTATGAAATGAGGTAAAAATGACAACATATAGGTTACGACTCTCCACGATAAAAGAGTTCAAGGTCAGAAGTACCGATCATTTACTGCAAGAAATATCTTCTGTGTTGTTGTGTAGGGGTTTAGAGATGTCTGCACTGCTAAAAAACATAGCCAACACTTGTTGTGACTGGAATGGTGAAGCATATCGTTACGGAAACAAGGATGAATTAATTGCAGACATGATAAAAAACAAAGTTTTGGTAAACATTAACGAAAGGAAAGCCAATGAAACGAACTGATTACGGGTATGCAGACTTAACAAGCACGGAGGTTTACAATTTTCGTAAAGATCTGGGCATGAGTCAGGCAAAGTTATCCAAAAAACTAGGATTAAGTTTAAGAACGTGGTGTCACTATGAGTATGGGACGCAGAGGATGCCAGTTTCTGTCCACATGGCAATACAATTTTTGCAAAACGGAGGTGGTGAGGCAGAAAAGATACATGACAGTGTAAAGAAACACCAAGAGCCACTGACGAAATACGACATGGACAGAATTAACAGGCTAAGAGACAAAATAAAGCAAGATATGACGGACAATGATGATTTACAATCTCAAGTTTCGGACATAGCTTCTAAGATTTTGGCTCAAAGTGATAAAGAGATGGGCTTTCTGTTGTCAAAAATAAATAATTGATATAGTATCTTCAAAGAAAATAGTTTTTTGTGGAGAGATACATGGCAAACGGACCTATTGGAGGATTTATGCCTACCCCACCTTCACCAGGTCAGCCACCACAGGTGAGCTTGGATACAAATGCTGAAAGCAGGAGTAAATTCAACAGTTTTTTAGGAACTTTGCCAAAAAATGGAGCTGTAGCTCCGATACAGACAGGACTGATGCAATCCTCCACAGCTCCTGTCTCCCCTATGATGGATAACGTCAACATATTCCAGCCACAGATGGCTCCTATGATGCAACAACCTATGCAACAGCCTATGCAACCACCTATGATGGGTGGTATTATGGGTAAACCTGTTCAGAATTTTTATGATGGTGGTTTTGCTGACAGCGACTTTGGTGGATTCAGTGATTATGGCAGTGTAGATGCGACAAGTGACGATGGATTTAGCGAAGACGATGATGACAATAATAATTACAATGTAGATGATTCTGGTGTTTACACTGGTGACAATAGTTCAAATATGGGATTAGATGATGATGTAGTCGCTCAAAATATTATTCAAAATGCTTTAAATGAAGGTATAAATCAAAGTACGACTCAAGACTCTGGTTCTAACAACGTAAACATAGCTCCAAGAATTAACTCACAAATCATGGGTTCAGAAGAAGATATATTTCAAGATGACATTAATCGTGACATATCTGGTTCTTTAACAAACAGAGAAGTTGCTAATATGATGCCAAACGCATCTAATTTTGGATCGAGAGTTGCTCCTAATATTGCTGGTGCTTTTAGAGGAGGCAACAACGCAAGTCTTCTTGGTCCTGAAGACGCTTTGATAGATGCAATAACTAAAGGTAGATCAGATTTATATGCACCTTTTACAAATAATCCTGGCAACTTAAAAAAAGCCAGAGAAGATTTAACGACAGAAACTATTAAAAGTGTTGATCCTGTAACTGGTGATATAAAAACAGGACCTGCCCTTTTCAATACGTTAGAGGCAGGACAAAAAGCATTAGACGATCAATTAGGTCGTTATGGTAATAGAGGCATAAATACTGCTACAGACTTTGTAGACACATATTTAGGTAGTAACAGAAACGAAAATTCACAACGAGCTAGAGACGGTTATATAAGTGCTGTAAACAATGCTGTTGGATCAAACTTTGATTTATCTAATCCTGCAACTAGAACGAATATCACAAATGCGATAACACGGCAAGAGTTAGGGCAAAAAGGTATTGATGCTCTTGGCAATCAGGTTACAGCAGCCACTGGACTTGACCAAGCATTCAACGCTCCTATTACATCTGCTCCAAATGTAAACGCTAATACATCACCTCCTCCACCTGGTTTCGAGGAAGCTGTTGGTACTCCAGGTGTTCTAAGACAGGGCGATCAAATAAGAAGTGCAAAAGATTTTGAGTTTGCTTTTAGTCCAAAAGGCACAACACCAAAAGAACA
>Ga0209336_10001305_pt1 | contig 12200 bp, 14 predicted proteins | sample LinPmetageLP32_FD_184042 | JGI IMG/M metagenome (GOLD analysis project Ga0209336, IMG submission 184042) | Marine viral communities from the Pacific Ocean - LP-32 (SPAdes) (version 2) | ecosystem: Environmental > Aquatic > Marine > Oceanic | place: Pacific Ocean | collected 2009-08-23 | reverse complement strand
TATTTTTTAATATGGTATCTAAAATCGTTTTTTGAATAACGCTGTTTATGTTCTTCATTCATTACAGTATCAATAAATATTTTACCGTGTTGTTCTATTGTTTTTAAAAATGCAGATAACATTGTTCCTAATTGAATTGCAGGACTATCTAATAAACTTTCATCTAAATGTTCGTTATCTTGGGGTTTTTCAAACATAGAAAAAGTTAGTCTGGGTTGTCCGTCTTTATTTCGAACATCTGTTAAAACTAATATTACTTGCATAATTTTTTTCTTTCTTTTAATTTTGAATACCAAGCGTCTGCTACGTGGTATAAAGTTGACGGTTTTAAAGAGTTGCTTTTAATAGAGTTACAGCTATGGCAAATAATCCAAATGTTATCTAACTCATAACCTTTACGACTATCTAATCTATCAACTGTTGGTGAATTTTTTTGATTACCTTGAGGTACTAATTGTTGATTACAACACGGACAAAAGGCAGGTGCTTTAGCTATAAGTTGATCTATGGTTAAGCCACAATCGTGACCTTTTCGAATTCTTTGATTACATAAAGCATTTGATGCCCATTTACGCCATTTAGGGTTAATGGGTTTCTGCCCAGTTCTTTCCGATTTTGTATTCTGCTGCGAGAGGCACTCGGAGTTTGAGTTTTTCTCCTGCTTCTTGAATAGATTTAACTGCAATTTGACCTACTTCTTCTGCCAACTCTTGATTAGTTTCTATTTGAAATTCATCGTGGATATTAGCCACAACAAATGCGTCTTTGTCTTTTAATTTTTCCCAAAGAATAACTAAAGCTGTTTTCATAACTATTGCTGCACAACTTTGGATTAAACTATTGAGAGCTGCGTGTCCTGATCGTATGGTTAAAATTCTTTTATCGATAGCTCTTATTTCACCACCGTCTTCTAGTCTTGAAAGTAAATCGTTTTTAATTTCTTTTAAAAAAGGTAATTGTTCGTAAAACTTTTCTAATACTTGTTTACCCTCATGTAAAGGTACTTGAAGTATTTGTGATAACCTACGAAAACTGCAACCATAAAGAATGGCATAAAGCATTGTCTTCGCTAGTTGTCTATCTTTTAAATTAACTGCTTTCATATTATAAGTATGAATGTCGCCATTTAAAATTAAATCTGTATATTCTTTACCACCTTTATAATTACTTATATAATGGGCTAAACATTTAGCTTCAATTCCTGAAGCATCAGCTCCAACTAAAACTTTGTCGACCGAAGGTACAAACAATTCTCGACATTCTTTGCCATAAAAACTGTGTATACTAGGTACTTGTTGTAAGTTCGGGCTTCGAGCTGCCATACGACCTGTAATTACATTAGTTACATAAAACGTATGTACTCGACCTTTTTTAACTACTTTTAACCAAGCATTTTTACCGTCAGCTAACATGCCTAATCTTTTCTCTAAACTTAAATATTCAGCTAATAATTTTGCTTCTGGGTAGGTTAATTTATTTAAAGTATCTTCGTCTACCATTGGCTGCCCTGTGGGAGTAAACTTATCTGGTTTCCAATTACGTAAAGTTATTAATCTATTTGCAATATGTTGTCGAGAAGATGGGTTAAATGCAACCTGTTTAGTTTTCTTTACAGGTACACCTTTCTTATAACCATATTTTGTCGAGTTAACTTTAGGGGTAAACATACCTAAATCAACTGTCCAAGTACCAAACACATCTTCTAATTGTTTTTTTAATTCTGTTGATCGTTTTAACATTTTACCATGTAAAGCAAATGCTTTCTTTTCATCAAACGCAAAACCTTTTCGTTCTTGTTCATTTAAGATAAAAGCAACTTGGTGTTCTAAATCTATTGAATGATGTCCAAACTTTTTATCAATTAATTTATTATAAAGTTTTGCTGTAATTTTTGTATCTTGAATACAATACTCTAACATCTCGTCAGAGAAGGACGACCAATCGTTGGCTTTATTGAAATCGCCTTTCTCTAACTGTAAGCGATAACCCCAACTTTCGAGGTTATGCTTACCAACCAAATGATTTAAGATACGTCCTTTCGTTAACAACTTAACATCTAGCTCTTTGATATCTGGGTAGATAAGGCGACTTAAAACTAAAGTGTCGTGCACTAATTCCTTTTTATGGGAATAGCCATAAAGTCTTTCAAGCACAGGGAGGTCGTACTTGATACCGTTATGGGCGACTATTAAGTTGTTACTCATCATATCTAGTCCATTTGGTATTTTGTCTTCGATAAAGGTATGGATTTTACCTTCTCTATTAATTACTAAACAATGGACTTTACTAGGTTCAAGTCCATCTGTTTCAATGTCAAAAATTAACGGTGCTGTCATGTTCAAATAATCTACCCTTCTCGTTGTCGTATTTTAATTGACAGGCAACTCCAGTTATTCCTGCAAATCTATTTTTTAAAATTCTACATACAGTTTGATTTTCTTGTTCTGCTGATACATTTCTTTCTACTCCAATAACAACATCTGAAAGTTGTCCAATACTTGCTGAACCTCTTAATTGTCCTAGTGAAGTTTTAAGACCGTCAGTATGATCTTTGTTTCCCTCTGGTCTTTTTAAATGTGAAACAATAATTACACCTATATCTAATGCTTGAGTTAACGATCTTAATTTAGTCATTAACACATCAATAGTTTTTCTTTCATCGTTAGTTTCTAAACCACTAACAATAATTGAAATGTGATCTATAATTAAATATTCTATATCTAATGCTTTAGCAAAGTATCTTATTTTATTTAATATTGTATCTTCTTGAATTGACCCCCAATGGTCGTACATAAAAACATTACCACCACCAACAGTTTCATCAAAACTTTTTTTAAGCTGACTATCACTAATGCCTTCTCGATCTATATGTATTGGTTTATTTAAGTGTAAACTCATAAGACCTTCACAAGTTCTTTTAATACTTTCTTCTAAACTTATAATTCCAACTTTGACATCTTCTTTAATTAATTTATATGCAATCTCTTTTGTAAGTAATGATTTTCCAATACCAGACCCACCAGTTATTGTTACAATTTCTTTTTTCCTAATACCAAATAATTTTCTATTAAGTCCTTCATAGGGATAAAATACTTTTGCTTTTTCATCTGCAATTCTAACTACGTCCCAAAGTTCTTCTCCTGCCACTACTCCGTCAGGTCTATAAACTTTTGCTTCCCACATAGCTTTAACAACTTCTTCTTGTCTATTATCTACAAGCATTTCATTAACGTCTTTTAAGGGTAGTGTTGCTATTTTACATTTACCTACTGTAAATAGTTCTGCAACTTTTTGAGCTGCATCAAAACCGTATTTATCTTGATCGAAAAAAACCACGACCGTTTGAAAACTCTCTAAATATTCTAACTGATTTTTAATAGACTTAACTGCTCCATTAACACCGTTAGGTATTCCTACTGTTGCATATTTATGGTTAAAAATTTGAGAGAGTGAAATAGTGTCAATTTCTCCTTCGCAAACACAGCAAATTCGACCTCCACTATTCCACTTCTCTTGACCATATAAGAGGGCTTCTTTTATAGTTCCTAAAGTTCTAAAGTTTTTATCTTTATCTCTAATTTTTTGAAAGACAGGTTGTTTGTCTTTGTTGTAGTACGTTGCTACTTGGACTTTTTGTCCTTTGTCTTCTGCGATTTGGTAGTTCCAGAAAGTCGTACTTTCAAGTGTGATATTCCTTTTTGGCAAAGGTTTACACTCGCCTTGTATAAGGGTATTATTTGTTTGCATATTAATTTTTGTAGTAGGTTGATTAGTTTTATCTGCAGACCCATAAGTGTTGCAACTAAAGCAAAAAGTATGCCCATCATCATATAAGGAATTTGCATCAGACGAGCCACAAGATTTACAAGGTAAGTGAGCAATAAACGTACTTTCATTTAACTCCGTTTCTGGTTTCATAATTACTTACCAAACCAATTAGATATATCTTTGTAATTAAAATACATTCTCCAACACCAACTTCTTAACATTGAGATAGCAGTAAAAATTAAAGCAAGATGTATGCTATTTAAAATAGTTACTTCATATCCAAAAAAAGGAAAAACAATAATTTGAGTTAAGATTGCTAAAAGAAAACCAGACCCTATGTCAATCAAAGTTTCTATTCCTGTCTTCTTAACTACTGTTTCAAATTCTATTTCTCTTTTCATATTTTTGTTCCAAACACGGTTGTTTCTTTTTCTGGCTCATTAGTGTCGTAACTTAATTTTATTCCTTTAGGTTTTAAGGACGACAACTCTACATTTAACTCACCGTTTAATTTTTTATGTTGTTGATTTATTTCTTCTAAATTTAAATTAGCTTTAAATAAATCAGTACACCTCGTACTTAACTGTGTAATTTTACTTCTTAACATAGCAATCATTTGCGTTTGATCTGCAATAAGTTTTGACGCTTTTGCTAACGCTTCATTTTCAGTTTTTTCTGTACTTGTTATCTTTACTTCGTTCTCTAATGTTTTATCGTTTTCTTGATCTCCCATAGCCACTCCTCTGGTATTAATTTATCTGCATATTGAAAACCATTTTTGGTACACCAATCTGCGTATGTTGTTTTTGACGTTTTATAAATTTTGTTTTTCGAATTACCGAAGACAAATCTAATGTCTAATTTAGGGTGTTGTTGTTTAACAAGAATATGTTTCATTCTATCTTCTCGTTTCAAGTAACCTTTAATTTCAATAATAAGTCCATTATCTAATTCTAAATCAGGCGTATACTTATGTTCTTTAGAGGGCTTGAAGTAATGCACTACGCATTTCTCATATTTAAAACTAACTTTTCTTTTAGTTAGGTTTTCAATAACAGACACTTCAAGCCCACTTCTAAATTTAGAAGTCGCTTTCTTCTTCTTGCGATACTTCCACATTTTGATTTGTAGGTTTCATTTCGAAACCGTCTTCTTGTGAAAAACCAAATTGTTCTTCTGCGTTTTCCCCATTTCCTTTACCCTCAACCAACTCAATGATTTGGACTGCCTTTAATCTTAAAGTACAACCTGCACCAAGCATGTTAGTGAAGTAAGGGACACATTGAAAAGCGACCTTCATTTTTGTACCACTATAGACAGACAATGTTTGTGTAATTGGTATGCCTTTAGCGTCAAATACCTTTGGGCGTTGCTCAAAGTCAGTTCCACTTTTCGTATTTACTTTTGCTTTTAATTTAAAAGTAAACTCAACCGAACCATCTTTTAACGATTTGTACGGTTTATGGGGAGATAACTTACCTTTATTTTTACTCGATGCTTCCGTGATTGTTTCTTCTACTAAATCAACAATCGGTTTAGCTTGTATTTTAGGTAAAGTTAGTTTCGTTCGATACAATCCGTTATGATCGAATTTCGTATCTGGCGAAAACAAATAAGGATAATTTGCAATACCCTCACTTGTCGTATGCGTTTTTAACTTAATTGTTTTTTGCATATGTAGTACCTCCATGTGTACACCTAAACTCGTTATCCTTGATTACTTTTTTTTCATAAAAACATGTTTTAAAATACTTGTTGTTGGGTCAAGTTTTTTAGTACAAGATAATAAAATAACACTTAACAATAGTATTAAAATAATTATAATTGTTTTTTTTAAAGTTTTTTGTTTTATTGGTTTACCATATATAATCATTTACAAATACAACCTATTAAATTACCAGTACCGTTATTCATTACGTGAACATTAAAAGGTGCTTCATGGTAAGTTGTTAAATGTAATCTTAATATATCGCAAAGATCAAAACAATCTATTGTACTTAATAACTCTATGCCTTTTGTCATTTCTTTTGTTACAGCAACTAAAGAATACAAACTATCATTTAATAAAATTAAATCCATTAAGCATTTTGCCATTCCCAAAATTTATTTTGGTAATCTAAAACAACTCCTTTAGATAACTGTCCAACTTTTTCTGGGTAAACATATCCAAACACATCAGTATCGATTTCTTTATAACGATAACCTGCACCACACTCAATCATGTTTGTACGTTTTAATGTTTCTTCATTAACTTCATAGAGTTCACCTTTTACTGCAAACCCACCGTTGTCTTTTTCATAAATATATGGAAACGAATTTCCACCTGCTGATGTCATTACAAATTTTTTAGAAAATGTAATATAGTTTCTATCTATTAATTTACTGCCCTCTAACGCTTTGTGTAGAGCACCGTCAGATTTTAAAGTTCCATACACTAATAACTTTGTCATTTGTTCCTTTCTTGTTAATATAATTATAATATTATCATTTAGCTAAAAAAATATCTACTTTTTTTGACAGAAGATATGTCTAAATTTCCACGTTCAGGTGGTAGGTTTATTTTTCCTTTTAAATCTTCAGGTAATTGGTCGAGAAACTCTAGGTAGAGCTTCCCCAGATAATCACCAGAAAATAAGTCGACCACAACTTGACGTATTATACGATGTAAATCATCAATACGATTAGGTGTTGTAGCAAATGAATCGTGTATCATCATAAGATTAGGAATTGGTTTAGTGTCCATTTTAGAATACAACGCTGTTGCACAAGCAATCGCACCGTCTAAACTATGAACAATGTTAGGGCTAGCTGCAGAAGCCATTTTCCTAGTATCTTTTCTATCCATTTGTCGTCTTAATGTTGTGTAAACCATTGAACCTGCAATACTTGTTTTAACTTTAAATTTATTTAAGTATCTGTAATCTTGCATTACGGGAAACCCTATGGGTGTTGTCCACTTCATTGGTAAATTTGCTCGACTAAATACTTTAGCTGTTTCTTGAAACCATTTCATTAAATTACTAGCTAATCTAATTTCATTTTCTAAATGTTTCCAAACTATAGTAGCTAACCACTTACAATCAGCAAAGCCGTCATCTTCTAAACATTTAGGTTTATTACCTAGTTCAACTTGTTTTTTGTATTCATCATAAATTTGCTGTCTAGCACCGTAAGGTTTTAAACCGTATACGTAAGTCATAATGTTTCTCTTGACTATTGATCGAGAAATACCATACTGAAGCCACCTGTTAGCTACACGAGCACCAGCTCCAGCAGCTTCTTTTACCTCTTTCTCGACCTTAACGGCTACAGTTGTATAAACATCTTGAGGTGTGTCAGATGGAGAAACATTTACTTTTCTAGCTGTGTCTTCGTCTTTCATTAAAATTGATAAAATTTGTAAACCAGAACAAGTAGCATCTACGCTAACAGGAAGGTTGCACTCGTACTCGACCCCTTGTTCTAAATAACCTTTGACATGATGACATGCTTGTAGAAACTCCATTGGTTTATCAGCATCGTTCCACCCCAAGTTCGAAAACGGATCGGAAGCCCAACTAATTATTTCTCGTTCCATACTTTTAATAAAATCAACCCTTTCATCATAAGTAATTTTATCATTACCATAAGTGTTGGCAGCGTGTACATACAACCAGTAAGCTCCAGAGCTGCCCAACTTCTCGCCATTAGAAAAGCATATAATGGACTTTATTTTCTGATCTGACTGGTAGTTATATGTAGTTCCAACGCTGTATACCCTACCCCTAGTGTCTACGTTCTTAACAAAATGAAACTTTTTAAAATCTTTATATTCATTAGCAATATCCCTTGCAGTAGAAGTATTAACAACTTTAGATACTCTTGCAATCTCATCTGCATATACTCTACTTAAATCTCTTTTATATTTACGTAATAGATTTCGTCCTTGTTCGCTATCATCGTCTATTCTAGGGTCACGATAAACGCCTTTTGGCTTACCTCTCTCATCGAGTAATCGTTCACGGGAAGGGAAGTTCCCGATGGTAAGATTATTATCCCAAATATGATTAAATATAGGCAACATATTTTGGTCTGTTGCAAATTCAACTCCTTGTAAATAATTAATAGCACCATAAAAATCTTGTAAGTCTTTATCCTTTAGACTAGCCAAGTATTGATAATCTTCTGTTTTAACTAAAGGGGATTTTGATAAGTATTCATTAATATAACCACCTGAAAATGCTGACGACCAATCGTTTGGTTTTACAATCATGGGTTTATGGTAGGGTGTAAGTACAGAACATTTAAAATTACCCTCGTCAATCTTTTCTTGTATTATGGGTGTAAGTGTTAAATAGTTTTGTGTATTGTTTTTTCTAATTTTAATTGTTTTTCTTTCAATTAAATCTGTATGTAAAATGGTTAAACTAATAAGCTGTTGACCAACTAAAACAGTTTTAGCTATATTCCATTTTTCAATTTGTATTTTAAATTTATCTAAAGTATGTGAAAATACTTTTTTTCGATGCTCAATATTAGTAGTTCTCGTCATCAAATCTCTTAAAATTCTATTATGTAGAAAAGGTTTATCTTTTTTAAAAATTAAACTCTGTTCTTCAAGTTCAATCATCTTACCGATAGACACAGAAATTTGTAGCATTGTTTTATTTAATGCTATTCCGTCAATAATACCTTTTAAAGTAATTAAAGAAATCTTTTTTGTATCATCTAAATCACGTAAAGGAATTACAGAAGTAGCTCGTACCCCTGCCTTCCCAGTTAAGTTCTCGTCTATAAAACTTTGAATTGCTTGACTTAAAGGAACGAGATATTGTTTTTGAAGGTAGATGTATGGAGGCGTGACTGAATTACGACCTTTCTCGACATTTTTTTTAAGTTGTTGTTCGTATCTTTCTTTACCTTTCGCAATCATTAGACCTTCTCGGTCTAGTTCTAGTTCTCTTAACTGTTTCTCGTCCTGTATCATCAATGCTCCCTGTGTTTATTGATTAATTTTTTAACGCATTACGTAAATCAAATTTATCTGGGTGGTTATATGCTTGTGTCATTCTAATATCGTTATGTCCTGCAATTAGTTGCACAACTTCAATACCAATCTTACGTTTTAACAAACGTGTTATACAAGTATGACGCAAAGCGTGTATAACAAAATCTTTTTCATTCTCCAAACCAAGTTCTCGTCTTACTTTTCTCCAAGTCCACTCAACACTAGATATAGAAAAATGAAAAGGTGATTTTAGTCCTCTTTCTCGTCTATGTTTTAGTATGTCTTTTACTCTTGTGAACATCGGTACATCTCTATCTTCACCATTCTTTGTATTAATAAACTTTACAAAGTCATTGTCAAAATCAACATCTGCCCAAGTTAATTTTAATGCCTCACTCAATCGACAACCTATATCAATTAAAAATATCCAAAGACAAGTTTTCTCGGCATACCCTAACTCATCAGACTTTCTAATTAGTTTTTCTTCAAGTTCAGTTGATAAAGTAAATTTTCTTCTGTTGTTAGTTCGTTCATATTCAATAAGAGGTTGACCCCAAGTAAATACAAACCCTTTACAACCTTTTGCATAAGTAATTAATTTAGACACAGAAGCTAACTTCCTATTTACAGTTCCTCGACTATATTTTAGTTTGTGTAGTAAGTAATTTTTAAATTCTCTAATGGTTTCTGTAGATACGTCATTGATAAAGTTATGACTTCCATAATAGTTTGTAAAAACATTTGCATTTCTTAAACTATTGTAACCGTCTTTTTGGTTAGTCCACTCCATTGTGTTTACTTTGTTAACTGCGTCTAAAATTGTAATTTTATTGATAACCATAGCCCTCGTTTGTTAATGTTATTCTTTTAAAATTGTTATAATATCTACCCAATACATACATTCACGTTATAGTTATATTCACTTATAAAGTCAACCTGAAAACGAATTGTAACTTTGACCTGAAAACGAATTGTGATGATAGTAAAATTTTAAAAAAAAATTTTTTTCTCGTTTTAGTTGTACAATTTTTAGTTGATTTTTTAAGGGTCATAAATTGAACAACCTTAATATTTATGACCCTCAAATTTTAGAGATTATGTATATTGTAAATCTCTAAAAAATCTTAAACCACCTACTAAAATCATTAAACCACCTATCCACGTTTGAAAGTGTATTAAAACAATTACACCTAAAAACATCAAGGCAAATGATAAAGCAAATGTCACAGCAAGTAAAACAGCATTAAACATTTTTTGACCCTCTCTTTTTATTGATTGTCTTATTTTTAAAGTCGAGAACTATAATTTTACCACCTAACCTGTGATGCAAAGTTTCATTTCTCGACTTATTCTTTATAGTATTAAAAGAATTTTTAAGGGTGTTTTGCCGTGAGCTGCCACCGTCAAAAAAAATTTTGGCTTTTTCAGGGGAAGTATTAACGGCTTTTAAAAGTGTAATTGATTTATTTGAAATATCTTTTTGATTAACAAATATATTTTTACTAGCTAGATATTCAATTAAATTAAAATCTTTATTTTTCATTTATTTTACCATGACCTCTAGTACCAAAAAACAATTTAATCGATCTCTACGTTGCTCTATGGACGTTTTATTTTTACAATTAACTATCATTTTTATCGTTTAATAATTTTACGTGGTTTTTTCTTTTTAAAAGATTCCGTGAATATTCTCGGTTTCTCGATCTTTATTTCTTTACCTCTATTTTGTTTTATAATTCTCGGTGCGTAAGTGTATTCCTCTTTTAATTTTGTTTTTTCATTACCAATAAATTTTTCATTAAATTCATTTAAAAACGGATATGTATTTTTATTTAAACCAACATATTTAATAAAATCTTTATAGCTTAAATTTTGATTTGAAATATTTTTTGAAAACATAACAAGCCCATGAACGAACTCAATATATCTCGAAATAGTTTGAGGTTTTGTATTACCTTTAAAAATTCTGAATTCAACGGTTTCATCATGTTGTAAATTTACGGCTTGATATTTATCGTTCATTTTATCGATTGCTCGGTATTCATCTTGACTTAAATTTTCTCGACCACGTGTACCGTATTCTTTTAAATGAATTGATTTAGTTTTTAAAACGTCATTAATTTCACAATAGTTGTTAGGGTTTCGACCACTTAATTCAGTTATAAAATTTCGATTTTTACTGCTATTAACAAATTCTAACATTTTTCCAATTTGTAAAGTTGATAACGGTTTTTTACTTACATGAACATGAATTCCAGTAGATCGCATATTATAAGAACGTAAAGAATTTTTAGTGTTATTAAATAAATTAAAAAATACGTCTGTTGTTTTAATAAAGTCAAACGTCATGGGTACAGTATTAATTTCAAAACCGTTTGAAACTGAACCGTCTGATTTACATATTGCAAGACCCTTTAAAAATTTTTCTTCAATATCTTGATGTAATTTACGTCTGTTCGAAACTGATCTTTGATATCCAACCTCTAATTCAATTCCAAAATAAAGATTGTCAATTTCAGTTTTCTTTTCGTGTGGCAACATAGCTTTATTTAAATAGTGGTGTACTGGAAAAGAATACGATCTTAAATGACCGTTTGCCGTTTTTAATTTAACAACATTTTTATCGTAATTTACATCAAAGTCGAACTGTGCAAAATTTAATTCACTATCATAAATTACTGCATAAGGGTCTGAAAGTTGATTATTCCAATTAATAGTATAATGAGAACCCTCGTTGTTTTGATTTAAATAATCAGTATGAATAAAATCTAATTGAGCAAGTTTATAATCTCTAAAATGATATAAACCTTTATAGTTATTTAAATTATAATTTCTCGATACATTTAATTGAACAACGTCATTTTTTCTGAATATAAAACCAGTAGCAACACAATGCCTTAAATTATTATTTGTTAACGTCCATTTTTCCTTGCTTAAATAATCAACAATAAATTTATCTGCTTTAAAAAATATGTCTAATAAATTTGAATTATAAAATTTTACAGTATTGAACCTTAAAAAAATATTATGATTTCGACCAATTAATTCATCATAAATTTTAAAAAAACTTAATTCTTTTTTGATATTACATAAATTTAAAATATGGTCATTATATCGACCACTCAAAGTCGAGGTATCTTCACTAATTAATTCTAAAATTTTATAATATTTTAAAGCATTTAAATAATGATTACATAGAACCGTCATTTTTTGATTTTTATAATCTTCAATAATAGGGTCTGTTGGAAATACATCTGAAAAATCAAATTTCTTTGAAACTTGTTTTTTATTTTTAAATAGTTTTAAGGGTGTCTGAATATTTTTTAATAAATAATCTGTTGAATATTTTACTGAAAAAAATCTATCCATGTTTTTTTATAGTGTCCTCGTTGATGTCAAAACTGGTGTCTTCGTAATTATTCCAACTATCATAATTTTGGTCATG